>VOFJ01003507.1_pt1 | contig 85031 bp, 76 predicted proteins | sample 5384081 | NCBI WGS metagenome assembly VOFJ01 (sample SAMN12384729, study PRJNA508395) | human gut metagenome | isolation source: healthy gut I | host: Homo sapiens | reverse complement strand
AGATGTACATCCTTTCTTGGAATCTATCCCAGTGGTCTTTATAGTCAAATGTTGAAAATTCGCCTCTGCCTTCATTGGTAGAAATTTTGGTCGTTTGCAATAAATGATGCTATATAGGGAGATCATCAAGATCTTTGGTCTCGAAGGATTCGATTATACATAGTGACGACAAATGGAACCTTACCGGAACATTTGTCAAAGGGATTACCGAACATTTCGATAAATTGCGATTTCACCATCTCATCAGTAGCAGAAAGAAGACGTTTATATGCCTCCTTCAACCGATACGCCGACCATATTCGCGAAGCTATCCCTTCTTTTGCTCATCAATCGGTGGCAAATCAAATTCGTATTCTTCTAATGTGGACCAATTTATAAAATAGTTTACGCCGCCACTCTTGTTGTCTTCACAATATTCCCAAAAGTCATCTGATTGCATAACAATCGCCAGATAGTTTTGGAGCAAAATACTTTCATCATTTGTCGCCAAAACTAAAGTTTTTTCGGAACAGATACCATCAAATTCAACCATCGCAGCTTTGCGCAGATGAGGGTTTCTCGTTACGAATAATATGTCGCCGGCTTTAAAACCGAAATAGAACATTGGTCCAATCGTGGAGCCTTCAATCATGCCTTTGGAATGGACTAAAAGTTCATTTGATTCAATATGTTCGCCACCAACATAGTAAATTTTGTCGGTATTAAGTCGATCCTCTTTGGTATTAACCCTTGAAACTAAATCTCCGAACCTTGCCATGTCAAACGATGTTTAATTGGTCAAAAAAGAGCATTAAAGCTTTTATTCATTGCATGTTAGATGCAGATCGCCAGCTGTTTATGCTTTCTGCATAATTTGAGTAGTCTCCAGAAATTATCCGTTTTACATATAATTTCGTGCTCAGACTATAATTTTTAGAAGCAATTGCTGAATTTTTAACAACAGCGGACCGCGCTTGAACATTAACATAATCAAAAAAGAGGCTCTTTATAAACGAGATTTGCTCCGGTGTAATGAAACTTTCAGTATTTTTACGGACCACCAAATCAGTAGCATTAATAAAAATAACTTTACCGTTACGATTCTCTGACTTCTTGGTATTGAAAACTAAGATACAAGCCTCCATTGGAGAGTTGAAGAAAAGATTCTTGCCTATACTTATTACAGCCTCTAAAATATCCAGTTTTATAAGATTTTGGCGAATACTTTTTTCGATGATACGTGTCAGAACACCATGAGGGAGTAGAATTGTTGCTCTACCTCCTTCGGGATTGATGGATGCAATGATATGCTGAATAAAAGCATAATCTGCCTTGGACTGTGGAGGAGTGCCAAGGAAGTTGCGTCCCCATTTATCATTAGAAAAAGCATCGCGGTCCCAAGCTTTGATAGAGTATGGAGGGTTTGCGAGGACAACGTCGAAGGTGCGCAGATGTGAGCCGTCAACGAATGCTGGATGTTTGAGAGTATCTTCTCTAACGATTGAAAAATCTTCCACACCGTTGAGGTAGAGATTCATTCGGGCTATGGATGAGGTGAGAGCATTGATCTCCTGACCGAAAACCTTGACCGACTGCCAAGCCTCGCATTTCTCGCGGAGATAGTCAAGACATTTCACAAGCATACCACCGGACCCGCAAGTAGGGTCATAGATGCTCTCGCCCGGCTTGGGTTGAAGTATCTCGGCCATAAGAGTGACGACAGTACGATTGGTGTAAAATTCCTGCGCCGTGTTCCCGGCATCATCGGCAAATTTACCCACAAGATATTCGTAGGCTTGTCCCATCTCATCGGCCGGACATGCTGCGATTGATAGATTGTAGCGGGAGAAATCCTCAATGAGAGAGGTAATGATGTGGTCGGGCATCTTGTTTTTGTTGGTCCAAATATCCTTTGGGCCGAAAATACCTTCAAGACCGCCAACAACACGACCATCTGTATGCACTCCGGGATTTGCCTGCTCAATGGCTATAAATGCCTCGACAAGACGCTGGCCGACATTCTCAGTCACGGAACGCACATCGCGCCAATGAGCACCATCAGGGATTTTGATTGCAAAGTCCTCAACCTGCATATTGGCATATTCTTCACCACCTTCAGCCACGTAGCCATTAAACTGCTCGTCGTACACATCACTGATGCGTTTGAAGAACAACAAGGGAAAGATGTATTCCTTATATCCGGCAGCGTCGATCTGACCGCGCAATCGTGTGGCAGCTCCCCAAAGGAACTGTTTCATCTCATCAAGCGAAAGCTGACGGTCAGGTGATGTATATTCTAATGTTGGTTTATCGGTCATAGTCAAACTTTGGCATTTAAGAGTTGAGAAAATTCTGCTTCAGCTCGCTGAACGTCTTCAATGGCTTTGTTACTTTCGAAGCACCGCTTTCCTGTTGATAGCCGTTTAGGTATGTACGGAGGTCATCAGTCGTGATATGTGAGATAGGTTTAGCAACCTTGCCAAGCGCATTGGCTATCGTACTGCTATAATATGCCAATGATTTATCGGAGCATCCTTCTACCCGCTTTGCGGCAAGGAATGAGTCTGTAAGAGCATTGTTATCGGTTGTGCTATCCTTAGCTTCCTTTTCGGTCACGTCAACGTTGCGGAAGGTGTAGTCGAGCACCTTTCGCAGTTGTGCAAGCTGCTCGTTGTTAAGAACATCGAGCATAGCTTGCTGGATTTCGTTAATCAGATTTTCAATCATATTTTGTCGGTATATATTGAGAATACGTTAACGTGACGAGGTTATTAGCCGTTGATAAGACTCTTGATTACTTGATCAATTGCTTCAATGGCTTTTTTCAATTCAAATTTTGATTTGTCGGCCTGGCGGTAAATCGACTCAAATTTATCTTGAAGTTTCTTCGATGGCAATTTTATCTGTTTTACCATGTAGTCTGACATACTCAGATTCTGGATGCCTGTAGTCTGACTTGCCATAGCTCTCATTGCTGCCTTATTTAGATTATAGGAATTGTAAAGAGAGTAAAACAAATATACAGGATTTACATTTTCTTTTGGACGCAATACTTGCGTAAAGTTGTTGAATAGATAATCACCATCTTCATCGAAAAATACAACTCTTCCAACAGGATTATCCTTTGTTCCTCCAGACCTTTCTAAAATAGTATCTCCTTTTTTTTTTAGTTTCTTTCGAGACACTTTCTTGGAATCTATCTCCCGTGTCACTATTTCGGAAAGATCCAGTCTGCCTTCATTGGTAAAAAATTGGTGGTTCGAATTACCTTTATAGCATTGGATGATGTTGGTTCATTTCCCCATTCACCAGGGAATGTATCGGAAACAATATTCTCAAGTGCAGAAAATGATTCCACACTATCGAACATTTCGATAAATTGCGATTTCACCATCTCATCAGTAGCAGAAAGAAGACGTTTATATGCCTCCTTCAACCGATACGCCGACCATATTCGCGAAGCTATCTTCTTTTGCTCATCAATCGGTGGCAAATCAAATTCGTATTCTTCTAATGTGGACCAATTTATAAAATAGTTTACGCCGCCACTCTTGTTGTCTTCACAATATTCCCAAAAGTCATCTGATTGCATAACAATCGCCAGATAGTTTTGGAGCAAAATACTTTCATCATTTGTCGCCAAAACTAAAGTTTTTTCGGAACAGATACCATCAAATTCAACCATCGCAGCTTTGCGCAGATGAGGGTTTCTCGTTACGAATAATATGTCGCCGGCTTTAAAACCGAAATAGAACATTGGTCCAATCGTGGAGCCTTCAATCATGCCTTTGGAATGGACTAAAAGTTCATTTGATTCAATATGTTCGCCACCAACATAGTAAATTTTGTCGGTATTAAGTCGATCCTCTTTGGTATTAACCCTTGAAACTAAATCTCCGAACCTTGCCATGTCAAACGATGTTTAATTGGTCAAAAAGAGCATTAAAGCTTTTATTCATTGCATTAGATGCAGATCGCCAGCTGTTTATGCTTTCTGCATAATTTGAGTAGTCTCCAGAAATTATCCGTTTTACATATAATTTCGTGCTCAGACTATAATTTTTAGAAGCAATTGCTGAATTTTTAACAACAGCGGACCGCGCTTGAACATTAACATAATCAAAAAAGAGGCTCTTTATAAACGAGATTTGCTCCGGTGTAATGAAACTTTCAGTATTTTTACGGACCACCAAATCAGTAGCATTAATAAAAATAACTTTACCGTTACGATTCTCTGCCTTCTTGGTATTGAAAACTAAGATACAAGCCTCCATTGGAGAGTTGAAGAAAAAGATTCTTGCCTATACTTATTACAGCCTCTAAAATATCCAGTTTTATAAGATTTTGGCGAATACTTTTTTCGATGATACGTGTCAGAACACCATGAGGGAGTAGAATTGTTGCTCTACCTCCTTCGGGATTGATGGATGCAATGATATGCTGAATAAAAGCATAATCTGCCTTGGACTGTGGAGGAGTGCCAAGGAAGTTGCGTCCCCATTTATCATTAGAAAAAGCATCGCGGTCCCAAGCTTTGATAGAGTATGGAGGGTTTGCGAGGACAACCTCGAAGGTGCGCAGATGTGAGCCGTCAACGAATGCTGGATGTTTGAGAGTATCTTCTCTAACGATTGAAAAATCTTCCACACCGTTGAGGTAGAGATTCATTCGGGCTATGGATGAGGTGAGAGCATTGATCTCCTGACCGAAAACCTTGACCGACTGCCAAGCCTCGCATTTCTCGCGGAGATAGTCAAGACATTTCACAAGCATACCACCGGACCCGCAAGTAGGGTCATAGATGCTCTCGCCCGGCTTGGGTTGAAGTATCTCGGCCATAAGAGTGACGACAGTACGATTGGTGTAAAATTCCTGCGCCGTGTTCCCGGCATCATCGGCAAATTTACCCACAAGATATTCGTAGGCTTGTCCCATCTCATCGGCCGGACATGCTGCGATTGATAGATTGTAGCGGGAGAAATCCTCAATGAGAGAGGTAATGATGTGGTCGGGCATCTTGTTTTTGTTGGTCCAAATATCCTTTGGGCCGAAAATACCTTCAAGACCGCCAACAACACGACCATCTGTATGCACTCCGGGATTTGCCTGCTCAATGGCTATAAATGCCTCGACAAGACGCTGGCCGACATTCTCAGTCACGGAACGCACATCGCGCCAATGAGCACCATCAGGGATTTTGATTGCAAAGTCCTCAACCTGCATATTGGCATATTCTTCACCACCTTCAGCCACGTAGCCATTAAACTGCTCGTCGTACACATCACTGATGCGTTTGAAGAACAACAAGGGAAAGATGTATTCCTTATATCCGGCAGCGTCGATCTGACCGCGCAATCGTGTGGCAGCTCCCCAAAGGAACTGTTTCATCTCATCAAGCGAAAGCTGACGGTCAGGTGATGTATATTCTAATGTTGGTTTATCGGTCATAGTCAAACTTTGGCATTTAAGAGTTGAGAAAATTCTGCTTCAGCTCGCTGAACGTCTTCAATGGCTTTGCGGAACTCGGCAAGCACTTCTGCATAAGGTCGAATTTCCTCTTTATGGTATTCTACATAGCGATTGGGCGAAAGATTCCAGTCTTTCTTTTCAATATCGTCGATGCTTACAACTTTGGCATAATCTTCAACATCGGTATAGTCGGTGTAGAGTTTATAGATCTTATCCACATCAGATGGTTCCAAAACGTTCTGGGCTCGTCTTGGAGTCAGAATCTTGGTGGCATCAATCATCAGAATTCTGGCCGATTTGTGAGCAGGCTTGAATTTACGTAATATCAGGAAGCATGGAGAGAGTCCTGTGCCATAGAAAAGTTTATCACCAAGAGTTACAACCGCTTCAATCAGGTCGCTTTGAATCAACTGGCGGCGCATCTCCTTTTCAGCCTTATCGCGAAATAAAACGCCTTGGGGCATGACGACGGCCATGCGTCCGCCACGGCCATCGGCTCTGCCATCAGTCATTGAGCACACCATGTGCTGAATCCAAGCGTAGTCGCCACAGGAATCCGACGGCGTACCATAGATGTTGCGGTTATATCTGTCAGATGACCATTCGGTTGCACCCCATCCTTCGAGGGAGAATGGTGGATTGGCAATAACATTGTCAAATTTGGCAACGCTTCCACCCTGTAAAACTTTTGGGGAACGCAATGTGTCGCCCTGCATGATGTTGAAGTCAGAGGCTCCATGTAGAAAGAGATTCATCTTTGCAATAGCGGCGTTGACAACATTCTTTTCCTGTCCGAAAATCTGTCCGCAGCAGAGATGGTCGTGGTGCATGTGATGGACAGCCTCGATAAGCATACCGCCTGAACCGCAAGCCGGATCATAAACAGTCTCGCCGGGTTTGGGGTCAAGAATCCTCACAAGAAGTTGCACTACTGGACGCGGTGTATAGAATTCACCTGCCTGAGCTTTGGAATCATCAGCAAATTTCTTCAACAGTATTTCATAAGCATCTCCCATCAGGTCGGTAGGATAGTCATTGTTTCCGAGTCTACGAGTAGAAAGATGCTCTATCAAATCACGAATCTTGCTATCCGGAAGACTTGTCTTATCCGTCCATTTCTGTGCGGAGAAAGTTGACAAAACCCCATAAAGAGTGTCGGGATTAGCCAACTCTATCTTACGCATCGCATTTACGATGGCGGCTCCAAGGTTTTCACTTCGTGAGCGCACGTCTTCCCAGCCACAACCCTCTGGGATAACAAAACGATGTTGTTCAGGCAATGAAGCAAATTCAAGATCTCCACCACTCATTTCGAGTGCGGCGCGGGTCTCTTCATCGTAAACATCGCTTATTCGCTTGTAATAAAGCAATGGAGTGATATATTCTTTAAAATTATCCTGAGATACGGGTCCGCGCAGCTGGTTACAAGCCTCATATAAGTAATTATACAAATCCTGTGCCCCGGATAATTCTTTCTGAATCTTTGTTTTCTTCGCCATAGTTAAAAGGGATTAGTGCCATTTAACAAAGTCCGGGGGTCAACATTCAATATAGAAGCTATCTTGACAAGCATTTCCAATGAGGGTTGGGCCGAATTGGAGCACCATCTGGAGACAGTCGCTTCGTTCTTGCCTAATTGCTCTGCGAGCCATTTGCCTGTTCGATTTTGCTCAACTAAAACTACTTTTAACCTATTAATTCGTTCTGTCGGGGTAGCTATATTGTTTGCTGACATGTGATAATTCTTTGAGGTTATTTGCAAAGGTAATCATATATTATGACATGGCAATGAAATATGCTGAGAAACATATTGAAAGCGCCCCGGCAAGAGGGTAAGGCTTGTCGCGTTGGGAAGGGTCAGGGATTAGTAGAGGCGGATGCAGGTGACGTCGGCTTCTTTGACGAAGTGGGGATCGTCACTCTCGGTCTTGTCGAAGGCGAAAGCGAGGTGCTGGATGCGGTGCTTGGGGCAGAGCTGCATGAGGAAGTTGGTGAACTTTCTCAGTTCGGAGCCGAGCCATTTTACATCGTTGGTCGAGGTGACTCCACCGAGCAACAGCACGTTATCCGGGAGATGGGCGGCTCCGTTCGTGGCTGTCAGGATTACGAGCGATACTGCAAACGTTGCAGCTTCGGAGGTAAGACTGGCGCCATTGGTGTAGTCCTGATAGCGCAGTTTGGTGGTCGGAGTGCCGAAGTTGTCGGCGAGATATTTCTCGATGTCGGCGAGTGCTGCTTTCAGTCGAGGGTCGCTTACGACCGATATGTCGGTGGGCGGTTCTGCGCTTGTTGCAGCGTTGGTAGCGGGTGTAGCCTTGCGGCCGAAGATGTTTTTTACACGCGAAATGAGGTTGTTGAGTGCTGTCATTTTCTGGAATTTTTGTTGTTGGTTTTGGAATTGAGTTCGTTGATTTTTTCTTCGAGGCGGTGTTTCTGGTCGAGGGCGCGGGCGGTTTCCTGCACACGGTCTTCGTAGTCTTTCACCTCTTTTTCGATTTGCTTGACACGTTCAGGGTCGCGGAACCAGCTCTGAATGCTGTCAAGTCCTTCGGAGTTGACTCCTCCGTGCATCAGGATGTAGTGATACTTGATGTCGGAGATACGGGCTCGTTCGATGCGCGACTCCTGCCAGATAGTGGCAGCTCCGAAGAAGATGAAGGTGAAGACCGAGATGAACATGGCGAGGTAGACTTGCCATGATTCCGGGGCGATACGGATTGTCTTTTCAATCTTCTGCACCGGCGGATTGGCGGTGAAGTCGTCAATTTTATTGGTAATCTCGGTCTTCAGGTCGTTGACTTCGGTTGTAAGATTACTTCCGATTTTGCTGACCGTCTGCGTCTGGGTTTCGATGGATCTCTGCATCTCATCGACTTTTTCTGTAACTGCTGACGTTATGGTGATACCCATATTGTTCAGGTCGTCGGCGGTGGCGCAGTTGAGTTGCGATTCCTTGATTTCGGTACACGTACCGGTGATTGTGCTGAGGTCATCAGCGATGTTTTGGAGAATATTCTCCGAGAAATTTTCAAGATTTTCTTTCATCAATAGTTCGTTAAAAAATTATTCATAGGCTAAGCGGCATCTACCGCCAAGCCAAAGAGTTCTTTGACAAGTTTAGCATTTAAAGTCTTGTTCGGGTCAATTCCGCTCAGGTCAAAAAATCTTTTTATGAAATGAGCGTTGACCATCAGAGACTTAATTTGACCAATAGAAAAGGGCATCTTCGTCTGCATCCTGAGCACCTTAGTGATGTTGACGGCGGCAAGCGAAGCGTTGTAGGCAAAATCCAAAGCCTTTTCATTGCGAGCCTGACAGTCGAGCAATCCCGTGAACTGGTGACCGTCACGGAAACAGAACTCGATCTGAAACCGTGTCCGGTATATGTCATAGACATCTTTGCCACAGACAGAGGTGTCTGTTGAGAAATACAGTCGGTGTACACCTCCGGGCAGATAATGGATTACCAGCCGTATTTTCTGCTTCAGTGACTTGCACCAAGCCACAAGTTCAAAGGCTTCGCCCTCCTCGGGCGCGATGTCAAGCCGGGTCATCCTGCTTTTGTCGGGATTGGAGAAGTCAATCTTGCCATCCTTGGTCTTGGGGCGTCCTCTTTTTGCCGGTTCGCGGGCCTTCGTAAATGTAATACAGCACGGCATTGGAACGCAGACGGCTTATCAGTGAGAAGCCGATTTCTTTCAGACCCTCGACAAACGGCAGTACGGAGAAAGCGGCATCGGCAACGAGCAATGAAGTGATTTTCAATAAATCAGTACGATACTCCTCCAATACTGACAGATACCACTGGCTCAACGTCATATCCTTGGCTTTAAGTTCTGTCGCGTTAAGAGTCTGCACGGCACGAAGCATCATCGCGTCCTTGATGTCTGCATCGACCACAGCGATACCAAGTATCTCAAGTCCATGCTTCACAGCCGAAGCACATCCAGACCAGAACCGACCGACATGGTCTGTCTTTTTTGCCCGCTTTGGAGACATAGCTGGGATCGATGGCGATAGCCAGTCGTTTCATGCCATACTGGAAACGGTCGGCAGCGAGATTCATGTTGAAGCACAGCCAGTCGAAATCCTTACGGAATGTCTGGCGGTATCGCTGTTCCTTACGTCTCCCGTAGCGTCCAAGTTGAAGAAAGTTTATCTTTCGCGGTATGCACATGATTAAAATCAGTATCTCGATGATGTTTGCTTTGAAAGTTTTGTTTAACTTTGTAGCGCAACCGAAGAAAGCTCTCCGGCAGATGCCCTCATATTGGTCAAGTAGTTCGAAAATCAGCATGTCTTTAAGTGTCGTAGAATAACCTTAAAGTTACTGAAAATCAGCGACTTGACCAAATTTTTAGTGTTAAATTTTCATGCTAAACATCAGATTTTTAACAGATTAAACACTTGGCTCCTCGGAGCCGTTAACAAATTCTCAAAAAATAACCGAAGTATTGTTTCATGCTTTTTCTGTTTTTGAAATTACACACTTCTACCTCTTTTTCTCTTTTGGCGGCGTTTCATCTCGTTGATGAAAGCCTCCTCTTCCGGGTCGTAGGCAGGACCGACTTGGAAGAGGCCACCGAGTGCGGTGCCAAGTCCTTCGACCATATCGGCACCAGCTTCGATGATTTTTGTTGCGGCACCCGGTTCTTGTTTAGGCTGCTGTCGCATCGGTTTTGGCGAGGGCGATGCAGGCTGGGACTGTCGGTTTTTATTTCGGTCGAGTGCCTTGCAGATGACATCGTAGGAGCATCTGCCGTTGCGGTCAACCTGAGAGGCCTTGAACTTTTGCCCGTCCTTGAAATAGGAAAGACCATCGACTTCGGTAGAACCTCGTCGGAATTTTTTCCTAACGGTAATGCCTTTCTGAGCTAGTTCTCGCTGAAAAGTGATCCAGTCTTTTGCCGATTTCTTGGCGGCTTGAACGGCGAGATAAATCTCCTGACGGGTCTTCGAGCGTCCTTTAAGACGCTCAGTTTTCACTTGGTCTTTGTTCTCACCATAGGTCAGACCGTACTTCCTTTTCAGCTCATCGCATATCGCATTGTTGCGGAAATACTCGAAACTGTCGCTTACACATTTGCCGTCATTGTCCACCCGATTATAGACGATGTGGCAGTGCGGATGCTCCTTGTCAAGATGCCGGGCTATGATAAACTGGGTGTTTTTGATGCCCATTTTCTCCATATATTCCAGAGCGAGTTTCACCATAAATTCATCGCTCATGCGCTCCGCATCTTTCGGAGAATAGGACAAAGAGATGTGTCCACACCAGTGTTTGACCCTGCTGTTGAGGTGCCGCTGACACTCAAAACCGTCGATAATATCTTTCGGTGTGTCGGTCAGCAGTCCCTCGGAATAAAGCAGACGAGCCTCTTTGTTTTTCTCTTTCAGCGCGAGTGCATACTCCACGCAGCCGGAAAAACAGCTTCCTTTAGTTATGCCTCCAATCATACGACAGTCGTGTATAAAGAGTTTTTATTTCTTTGCTAAGACCTTTGAGAGACCACTCCACGAGCTTGAACCCCGCTTCGTTGGCCTTCTTCGCAAGCTGGTTCAGATTGTTCGCCATGCTCCCGATCTGACGCAGAATCGCCATGTCATCGGGTGTGGCTACTGCCGTAACCTTGGCGTTGAGCAGAGCGTGGCGCCAGAAGTCGGATAGCTTTCTACCGGATTTTCGACAGTTCTCCTGCACGGTCTGATACTGTTCTTCATTGAGCCTTACACTGACAACGTATGACTTGCCGGACTTCTCGGTTGCTCCCGGAGGAGCCTTCTTTCTTTTTGTGAAAGTCATTGTCTTGGAATTTTGGAATTTGACATTGTGACCATCGGGAACGGACTCCAGCCGCCCGGTAACGGAGGATGCAAGGTCGGAAATGTTTACATTGCCACTACCTTGCTATCCTCCTATTCTTGACAGAATATCCGGATACCGGCGCTGCCGATGGCTTCGCCATTTTCACTGCCGAGGGGCAGTGGTCAGAACGATTTACTGATTAGAGTGAACCAGCCTTCATAGTTGGCGGCGTTATTGTCGAGGTGTTCATTGATGATGTGTTCGACAAAGTTGCTGACGCTGTAACCGGGACCGCCGAAGAATCGGGCAGTGCGCTCGACTCGGTCAAACGTGTCATTGCTGATGGCTACCTGATGCTTGTTGTCCTTGCCGAGTTTAATCGGGGCAAAGAAAGCGGTTCGGTAATCTTCAAGTTCGCTCTTGCGCTGCTTGGCGGTGGGACGGGTTGACTTGGGCTGAGCGGTTTCGCTCTGTTCAGCGACGGGCTGAACTTCGGGGTTGGTAGGATTTTCCATAGTTTCAGAGAAAATTGAATTGTTAGACATACCAGTCATTTCGGATGACTGAGGATTTGAGATTTTTGATTGTGCCATTTTATTCAGATTTTAGTGAGCTTTCGCTCGGTTTGTATTCTTCGATGCCTACGAGTTCCAGCTGTAGCGCGTCAACGAGTTGTCGCAATGCCGGATTTCGTTGCATCATTTGTTCAAGGATGCCGTGTGGAGTTTGCTCGGCTATCAGGAAGTCCGCAATGTCGAGACCTTGTTCACGCTGCTCATCGGTAGCCATCTGTTCAAGCGATTCAAACAGAGTTGCCTTTATTCCCGAATCATCGAATAGCGTCAGTTTCTTGCGCCAATCGTCGGTAGCGTTAAGGTCGGGCACAAGCATCACCTCTCTGCCTCGAAGTGCCTTGATTGCCTCGCGGTTGAGACAACTGCACTTGCCGCCTGTGGCGAGCCACAGATATTGCGGGAGGTAATGGGTTGCGAGTATTGCCGTCTTTTCACTCTCCACAATTGCAACCGGTTTGTCGCGGATGTATGGGAGCAGATGCTCACCGAAGAAACATTGGGTTAACTTGAAATCGGGCAATCTTAACACTGAGTGTACCCAGTTGATGTGGGGGAACGGTTCCTGCACACGATGTCCGGTCAATCGGTCATACAGCATAATCTTACCACCACGGACGTTACCGTCAGCCGAGATTTGCCAGAACACCGTGGCACCTTGCCAATGCTTCGATGTGCCTACGCGATACATTTCCATCAACCGCTGTGCTTCTTCACTTCCGATTATCGCCGCCACGAAAGCGAACAGATTGTTCCGGTCGTAGCCACGCATGGTGGCCGCTACCATTGCATCATCAATCCTGTTCATCGGAAGTAACTTTGTTAGTGGAGTAACAAGACAGCTTCTTATACCACCCTTGGCGTACACGACGGAAGAGAGTGTTGAGATTGCGGGTGAGGAACATCTTGAATGTATGGTCTTTCATCCCGAACCGCTCGGCTATACGGATACCGTCGGCGGTTGAAAATTCCTCGGTGAGATGCTCATACACGGTGCGGTGCAGTTCATTCAATTTCTCCTCGCTGATGCAGGTGAGTACGCTGAGCGCATTGCTTCGGAAATATTCAGCCAATTCTATCGCTCCTGCCACGTCGTCATCTTCGATGTATGAGGGGCGCGGCTCTTTATCACTGACAGCCCAGCGAACCAATCGGAGTATAAGGCAGAATCGGAGCACATAGATTTCGAGTTTGCAGAAGAAGCTGACCACATTATCGCTCATCTCGTTGTCGCATAGTGCGGCATTCTCATGTTGCCATTCATAGAGTCTGCGCTTGGCATCCGCAGTGAACCGCATGACAGTGGGAATTGGCTCCTTTTCCTCGTTGACCACACACTCCACCGAAAGAAGTCGGTTGAGTATGCGCTCCCATTCACGGTCGAGATCGTCGCGCACTTCATCCTCGTTCCATCTCGGCTTGCCGTTGCTCTTGGTCATTGCAAAGAGTATGCGGTCGATGAAACCATTGGCGGCTCTCTCGCCGTTGGCAAGTTCGGTCAGCAGTCTGCGCTGGATTGTACCGACAACCGAAATGAACGGTCGTTTGATGAAGATGGAGTTCTGACAATTCTTGCGGTCTGACATTGTAGTGCTACCGTTGAAAGCCGAAAGCCAGAATTGTTCCTCTGAGCCGGTGTTGTAGCGGGTGAAGTTCTTGAACCATGCCGACAGTTCATCAACCCAAAGGCATAATCCACGAGGATTATGGGAGTGGATGGCACTGAGACCCTCCTGCGTCACGTCCGACACGAGGTAACGCAGACGCTTAGGCTCTTTCGGAAATTCTTCCAGTCCGGCACTGATTCGTTCCTTTCGGCTCATCGCTATAGCCTGCTGATACTCGCAATGTTTTTTCTGAAACTCCTGATTGTTTTTCCAGTCGGCATTGACGAGCGGACGCATTACGAATGTAAGCGGGTGGGATTTGCAGTCTCCGGGGCGTCCGACAATCGCGATATACACGATTGCCGACTCCTGCCAGTTGCGTTTCACTTCTACGCGGTGGGTATTGCCGATTGCCACAGATATTGCAGCGAGCATAGCCGATGCCGTGTAGTCAATCGGAAATCCGCAGGTGGTGTTGAGTTCGAGAATAATCCTTTGCATCTTGGCAGGGAACACATGTACCGGGAAATCACTGTCGGATGTCTTAGCGTGATTCATCAACGCGCTGATTACAGAGTCCGGGGTAATATTCTTTTCCATAGGCTCAGAAATTATAGCCACCGCGTGGACGGCGTTTCATTCCGGCTGTTATGGCAGCCGCAGTTTCGGCGAGGGATGGGGCGACGGAATGTTTGCGACCGTTCTCAATCCATGCGTATAGCTCATCCTCATAAAAATAGAGGAGTTTGCCGCGCTTATAGCTCGGAATGGGGTCATTCGGAGCTTTGATGCCGCGGTAGAGACTCGAAAGTGACTTGCCTATTATCTGGCAAGCCTCTTTCGCATACACGAGTCTACGCGAGGGCTTGGACTGTTTGGAGTGGCCGGTGAAACCTGCCTTTTCAAGCAGTTCAAGCACTCGGTCGAGTTTCTCGGAGAGACCGCCTACCACGTGGGGCAGCTGGTCGAAGGTGATTGTGGATGCTTCCATTTTATTATGTGTTTAAGAAGTTATTCTGAAATTGTAACGCAAAGTAAAGTAGTGAGTTAGCGGTTATCAAATTAACCATTCTCACTGCATCAAAATAACCACAAAGCAAGTGTTAACCCACTGAGAGACAATACTAAAAAGACGAAATGTTTTGTGTGGTGAAAATTTGAGGAATGAGGTGATTTTGTGGTGATTTTGGATTATCTCTTCTAATTGTAATTGTGATGACAATAGATAGTGATAAAGTCCCACTACTGTCCACTAAAAATGGACGGGGTTAAAAATTAAATAAATTCGGTTCACTTGAATCACAGAGAACATTGACATTTTTGAAATTCGATTTGTCGAAGAGGTCACGCAGACTGGTCTTGTCAGTCAGCGAGATACCAAGAATCTGAAGGACTTCGTAAATGCTTCGCTCCAATTTCATGTCGTGCTGCACTATTGCCACAAGGCAATAAGTAATTATGGCACAATAGATTTGGATGCGGACAGCATTCCCTGATGTTCCCCAGAACTTCTTAATGCGCAGGTGCTGCTTGATCCATTTGAAGAACAGTTCCACGCTCCATCGGTTACGGTATAACTCAGCGATTGTCGCGGCTGAGGTCGTCAGATTGTTGGTCAGGAAGATGTATCTTGTACCGTCTTCCGGGTCGATGCAGACCACCTTCCGCAGTTTCTCCGGGTAATCCATTGCGCTTTTATAAACCGTGAAGTAACCGATTGCATCGGAAACCATGTTTTCAGGAAGCCTCCGTTTCCAGGTCACAGGCTTGAACCTGACATTGGTTTTCGCCCTGACTACGAAGAACGCGCCAATGCGGTTGATGGTATAGAGATTGCCGAAATCGTTGTAGCCACGGTCGAATATATAATGCGCTCCGTTTTCATACGGAATCTCAGGCATAGCCTTAGAATCATGGACTTTTGCTTCTGTAATATGCACGAAAGCAGGGACTTGAGCCTCCACGTCATAAAGTGTGTGCATCTTGACGCCACCCTTATGCTTGCGGAACTTCGCCCACTCGAACACCGACAGGCAAAGGTTGATGGTGGTTGAATCAAAGGCATAGACATGACCGTCAAGCTCGAAGATCTTCTGAATCCGCCGCTTACGTGCTTCCGCTATCATGAAGAAGGCGAACTCCTCGAAGATGCGGTAGTCGCGTTGCTCGTTAGATTTGCTAAGATTACTCCTCGTTACGGATTTTCCGATTCCGAGGTGATAGACCTTGCCTGCATGCGCTTCCAGTACGACGATGAGATCCCGAAGGCTCTCCCCCGGTTTGAAAGCTGTCCGAACATCATCGTAAGTAATTGATTCCAACAAGTATAACTTTTGACATACTTGTCGCCATCATACTTCGCGACTATACGATTGAACTTACTCCTGTTCAAGAACTGGGCTAATTGGGAGAAAACGAAAGGGTCTTTATGCATAACGGTCTGATTATGACCGCAAATGTAATTTGAAATCCGTTCGCTCCCAAATCGCTTATAACAAATTGAATTTCAATAATTTCAAAGAGCTCTTATGATTTTTTAGTGGACACTAATGATAAAGTCCGTAAAAAGAGCTAAATTTGCATAATGAAAACATCGTCTAATAATCATACCAATAAGCACTGGCTCGTTTTTGCAAATGCGAAACGATGCAATCATTATGCTTCTTTAGCTGAAACAGGCTTTATAAGTTGGAAAAAAGAGCGAAATAATTTTGCTATTGGTGATATTGTATATGTGTTTAGTTCAGCGGAACGTAGAATTATTTTCAAGACCGTGGTAACCGGCATTGAAGAAAGATCTGACAGTGAATACTGGGTTGAAAGTGCGCCTAATGATATAACTTGGCGATTAGAGGCAATTCAGGAATATAATGGGGATGCCTTGGATGAGGATTTATTGAAGAAACACGGTTTCAAAGGTGGCCGGAGCCTTCAACATCCCATGTGCAATAATCCTGATTTGTTTGAATATATAGAAAATCAGTTTAATATTCAGTCGTGATAATGAAAGCGGACAACTCCGGCGATTGCGCCATTGTTATCCGCTGAAATGACAGAATAGAGCTATCTTCAGGCTCTGTTAAGTATGTCTAAGTTGATGTTGCCGTAACGTTGGAAATGCTTGAACAGCTTTTCCATCTGGTCGCGGGTATGGATGGGGATTCTTTCTTTTGTGGATTTGCTCTCCCGTAGTTTCTGCTCGATGGTTCGGATCTGTGTGCTCTCAAAAGGCTTCTCGAAAACCTTCTTGACAAAGCGGGCGATGACACCGCCTTGGAGTCTGAGGAATTTGCCGACGTTGTAACCGAGATGTTTCAGGTCTTCTTTTGTCAGATGGTTGCTCCGCAGATTCACCGGCGTGAACGGTGGCATTTCATGAACCGTCCAGATTTTGGCGTTATGGTGCAACTTCTGTAATTCGTCTGCATCAAGATATGGCTGCATCATGTGGGTGATGTACGCACAGAGAAACTCAATCTGTGCCATGCTGAATTTCAGATCCTCCTCTTTGAGTTCCTCGTGGGCGGCATTGCACAGTTCATGCTGTGAGAGAAGCTTCATCTGGAGTTCCGACTGTTCCTTGTCTGATTTCAGAGCCTTGATAGCGGCCTCCAGTTGGTCGGAGTAATAGACATCGCCATCAGCGGAGATATACGCTTCCTCTTCCCACTCCTCAATACGGATATTGCCGTTATCCTCCTTGATGCGTTTTTCTTTCGCCGTCTTCGTGAAACAGCCGATACTGTCGTTGAACTTGGGGTAGGCGCGTACTCGATATATGCCGAGTTCCAGCTCTTTCCTGATATGTTTGGGCTGGAGGCTTACCCATTCATTATAAAGGGCATCAGACTCGGTCACTTCCTCTACTGAATGGCCGCCAATGTAATCCTCGAAATAAGGATATTCGCCGCGAGCCTCTATGCGCTCCTGCAAACTGCTGTATTCACGGATATTATGTTCGAGTTCTACGAACACGACATCATCAACGTCAATAGGTCCTTCATAGACTTTTTTGCCATCTATAAGGATATATTCGGCTTCATCGGTTTCTTTATCCTCAACGATTTCGCCGCCGCTGTAATCTTCCGGATAATCATCGTCGGTAAAATATTGCTCTTCTTCAACAGCCGTATTTTCAACGAGCGCGGAAAAATCCATTTTGCTCTGAGGTTCATCAACAACTGTGACCTCAATTTCTTCTCCGGCAGGTGTGCTCATTATGGCAACTCTCTGCTTTTTACGGTAGATACGGTCAAACAGACTTTCGATTGCCGATTGGAATCCGCAATATAGACCGATTGTGAGGACAAAGAAAACGGCAAAGAGAACATTGCCGGTAAATTCGTCAGTGCCGAAACGGGTTATGGCGGCATGGCGACCAAGTAGCCATGATACCGCATCCGGCAATCACGGCACTCCATATAAAAATTTTGTCCCGGGTAGGGGGAGCGTAGCTCCTCAAGCGCTGGGGCGTATCCTTCATAAAATAGTGAGTTTTTGAAATTATCGTCGCTTTTATAGACAATTTAACCCACGGAATTGTTCGCCCTACCAATGGTAGATTTCCAGATCTAATAACTTTTTAATAGTCGTACTTGCGACTATTAATCCAAAATTATGACAATAATAGTTCAAACTACGACTATTAAATCAAATACTTGCTGTCTCAGAGTTTATTATCAGTACAGAGTGGAACGGTCTGGTTATATAAAAAGAACACGATGAAGACTTCATGAAGATGTCTCCATCGTATTGCTCACTTTCGCATTAAGCGGTCAATCTTTCCATAATCGAATCCCCAATATGTTTTTCCATCGCCAGCAAATCCATATACATCACTGACTTCACGGAGTCTATAAGGCGGTTCAATGCCGGAATGGATAGCTTGTTTGGTTTTGCGTCGGAAGATTCGGTTTGCAATTCGCTTGTCCTCTTTCTGAGAATCGGCGAATGTACTCATGGGAGTTTTTCTTTTACTTCTGCTCATCGTTATGTAAGAGTTTGTGCCTACGACAATTCGTAAGCAGATTAAACACCTACATAGCATCGAGATAAATATTGTTCTTATACATATATGGTAAAACTTAGATTGTCAGGAGTTTTACACCAAGTGCATCTGAAATCTTTGCGATAGTCCGTAAGGTGAAATTGTGTGTACCTCCAAGCCATCGAGATACTTCTGCTTCGGTCTTGTTCATCTTTTTTTTGCCAACTGTTTCTGACTGATATTCTTTTCACGAAGAATCATGTCAATCTTATCGGCCAAGGCAAACGACATGTCAAGTTCCATCTTGACATCGTTCTTAACGGTAGCAAGACATTCATCGAATAGTTGGGCTGTAGTTTTCATAACTCAAATGTTTTATCGGTTATTCCATTCAGGACTGTTTCTTCGACAATGATGGATCCTTCTTTCTCAGCTGCTTTTAATAGCGCATCAAATTTCTGAAGATCCATGACATAACCATTGAGTTCCTGATTCTCATTGTATGTCTTTGTTTGCTTAATACCTCCATTGCCAAGAATCAATATTTTATCCGAAATTCTCAAGCAATATAATCTCAGTTTGCCTGAGTCAATCGGGAGTGCGCATACTCTGTCTGCATATTTCCCCTCGGGACGGAAATATCGTTCCTGCACTCCATTTTCCAGAATTTTTTGCAGGGCATACAGAATCAGCTGATAGTCACGCTGGAGTTTGCCATTGTCCTTGAAGCGGTTAAGGAATTTTGCGAACTCCGACATATCACCATCCTCAAAGATGATGGTGTAGAGGCTTGCCGATTCGGAAGACCTCACAGGCTCTATTTTTACTTTCTTACTCATAATTCGTCTACAAAGATATAACAAAATCTCGAGAGTGTTAGCTTATATGCTAATTATTTTATTTCAGGATAATTGAATTTTAGCGGCATCGCGTAGCTTTCTGCGTACACAGGTTATGATGATTCAACACAAATCGGTGTTTTTGGGGTGATTTATTTGGTGTTTTTGGGGTGATTCGCTTTTAATATTTGGGATATTTCACTTGGAAGTTATTTCAGCGAGATGGAATTAGCGGCATCGCGCTTCTTTTGGTTTACGACCTCGGCATAGATCTGAGTCGTGGCCACGTTTTTATGCGTGAGCATTTTGCTGACGGTGTAGATGTCGGTGCCGTTGGTAATCAGAAGGGTAGCGTAGGTGTGGCGGAGGCCGTGAAAGGTGATTTTCTTCTTGATGCCCGCATCTTTGAGCCATTTCTTAAACGGTTCCCGGGTGTGGGCGCGGCTCAGACCTCTGAATACCATGCCGTGGCCCGGTTCTCCACAATATGAAAGAGCTTCATCGCTCAGCGGCAATGTCGCCTGCGTCTTGGTCTTCTGGGTACGGATGCGCATACAGTAGCCGCCGTCGGAGACACTTCGATATTCTCCCATCGGAGCTGAAGAATATCGCTGATACGCAATCCGGTCATGCAGGCGAATAGCGATGCTCGTTTCAGCACATCCACTTTGCATGGGGTGGTGGCAAGGCGTTTTACCTCCTCGATTTCGAGATAGTTAATTTTGGGATCTTCCCATTCGATGCTGTCGAGATAGTCATTGACGTTCTCTTTCAGCCAGCCCTCCTTATACGCTATCTTCAGCAGGGCGCGGAATGTCGACCAATATCCGGCAGCAGAGTTTCGGGATATGATATTCCCGGACTGTTTGACCCGAATTTTGAGGACATAGGAACGGAAGTCGTTGCAGAGACCAATGGTGACGTCTTTCATCAGGCAGCGGCCATTGCAGAAATCCTTGAAATGCTTGTAGACAATCTCCCATTTCTGATATTTTTCCTTTGTCTTTGCCTCAAAATATGCCAGAAAGTCGGCATGTTTCTTGGTGCGGTCGAGAAAGCCGAACTCTTCGTTGATGATAGCCAGCTCACGGGTGGCACGGATGCCGCGGGCTTTGAGCATGATTTCCTCGTTGTAGTCAAGCTCGAACTTGTTCTTCGGATTGCCGAAGAGATACAGGCCGAGGAACTCCCGGCGCGACATCTTCTTGATGTGCGGATTCCATATCGGCGGGTAGAAGTCGAGGTAGAGCGACAGTTTGCCGCTGCGCAGTTTTTCCTGACGAAGGGTTACTTTGGTGATGGTTGCAGATTCCATATTATACTGTTTTTAGAATTATAATGTGCAAAGGTAGAAGGTGGTTACGCAGTGAGAAAAATCACCGGATTATAACCGAATCTCGGGGTTGAACAACGCCTCTAACTCCTTGGCGTTCAGTTTTACATACTTGCCGCAACGAAGCTTGGTTATCTTGTATGTCTTGACATAGTGATAGAGCTGGTCGCGCGTCAGAGAGTATTTTTCCATGGCATCAGCCACCGAAATAAATTCGACATCCTCGGCTGATTTGGCACCTTTCGCCACATCGAAATGATATTTGGAGTAATATACCTTCGGCCCCTCCTTGCGCTTCGGAATTCCGATTTTGGAGACCAGAGTGTAAATAGCAGAGAGGGTCATGCCGTATTTTTCCTGAATATCTTCGACCGAATACCATTCGGTAATCTCCGGATTCTCCTTTCTCGGCGAGAACAGCCGGTCGATATGGCTCTTGCTGAAATAAGCCTTGCCACGGATAATTGTCTTCGGCACATTGTTCTCAGCGACCACCTTGTAAATCCAAGAATCCTTCACACCATATTTCTCACGAATCTCAGCGCGAGTATAGAAGTCAGAAATAGATTTACCCTTCTTCTCAGTGGCTTCTTTAGTCTCAACTTCTTTCGGTGGAAGGAAATCGAACATCGACTGAATGTCGGCTTTGCTGATGAGCGTCTTTCTCTTGAATCTTATGACCTTGATTTTGCCACCGCGGATATAGCGATAAATCGACATTCTACCGATGCCTAACAGCTCCGCAGCTTGCGTCGGTGTCAGGAAGTCTTTATCTCGCCATTTATTGTTGGCGGCATTTGCGGCAGTTTCGTGATTTGACACTGCCATCTTCTTCTGACGGAATCGCTCTTTATAGGAGCGTTCAGAGCACCGCTTCGAGCAGAAGCGTGTGACTGTGGTCTGGGCGATAAATGTCTTTCCGCACCATTCGCAGATTCTCTCGACTTTGATGTTGCTACTCATGTCATACGTGTTAATTTCGTTATTAATCGTATCATGGCGTATCACGACGTACCGTGACGTACCACTTTCTCCACCACCTTGCTGACGCTTGGGGTGAAATGAGTCGCTGTCGTACAAAATCCGTACAAAATAGTGCATAAAAACGCCCGACACTGACAGTTATCAGCATCAGGCGTTCTTGTAAGAGTTAAGGTTTATCGGTCAGTACCAGTCAATTACTATCAATATAAAGCATTGATAATCAACTAATTACTTGCCGATGCAGAAGCGGGAGAAGATGGTGGCGAGGATGTCGGGGGTGGTGATGACGCCGGTGATGGAGGATAGGTGGTGGAGAGTTTCGCGGACGTCCTGGGCCACGAGGTCGCCCGAAAGGTTGGCGCGCAGGCCGCCGATCACGCGCTGCAGGGATGCGGACGCCGCAAGCAAGGCCTGATAGTGGCGTGCGTTGGTGACAATGACGGTCTGGTCGTCGTTGAGCAGGGCTTGTGTAAAGACGCCGCCGTTGGACGCTGGTGCTGTCTGCCCATTTTTTTTGCGCACGTTGATGCTGGGCGTGGGGGAGAAGAGGGAGGGGAGGAGAGTGCGGAGGGCGGGGACGCCGGGTTGGGTGGCTGCGGAGATGGCCACGAGGGTGCTGATGGGGGCGATGGCCGTCAGGGTGCTGTCGATGAGCGATTGCAGTTGCTCTTCATTGCCGATGAGGTCGGTTTTGTTGAGCACAGCCACGGCACGGGCATCGTCGGGGAGCTCGCGGACTATGGTGGCTGCGATGGTGCCCAGTTCTTCGGGTTTTTCGGCTGCCCACCGGGCGTCGATTACCCACAGTACGATTCTGGCCCGGCGTATGGCGGCCATGGAGCGTTCGATACCGAGGTTTTCAATGGTGTCGGATGTGCGGCGCAGTCCGGCGGTGTCGATAAAGCGGAATGTTATTCCTCCCAGGTCGGCAGTGTCCTCGATGGTGTCGCGTGTGGTGCCGGGAATGTCGCTGACAATGGCGCGGTCGTCGCCTATGAGCTGGTTGAGCACCGACGATTTGCCGGCGTTGGGCGCTCCCACGATGGCGGTGGGCACCCCGCGGCGGATGGCATCGCCTGTGGCGAACGATGCCGCGAGCGAATCGACTGTTCTGAGGGTTGTTTCGGCTATGTCGAGCAGTTTGCGCCGGTCGGCAAACTCCACATCCTCTTCCGAGAAATCAAGTTCCAGCTCGAGTAGCGATGCCAGTTCGAGCATGCTGTCGTGCAGCGTGCCGAGCTGCGCCGAAAATTGTCCGCGCATCTGCTGCTGTGCCAGCCGGTTCGATGCGCGCGAGGTGGCGGCAATCACGTCGGCCACGGCTTCCGCCTCGGCCAGGTCGAGCTTGCCGTTGGCAAACGCCCGGCGTGTGAACTCGCCCGGTTCGGCCAGTTGGCAGCCGTTGCGTATCAGCATGTTCACGAGTTCGTTCTGAATCCATTGCGAACCGTGCACTGACAACTCCACCACATCCTCGCCCGTAAATGATGCGGGGGCGCGGAACACCGTAGCTACGGCTTCGTCAAGCCGTTCGCCGTTGGCGGGGTCAACCAGAACGCCCAGGTGCGCGGTGTGCGATGGCGTCTGCTCAAGGTCCTTGCCCTTCCATAGGCGGTTTGCTATGCTGATTGCCTCATCACCGCTCACGCGGATTACGGCTATACCTCCGATGCCATGCGGAGTTGATATGGCGCAGATTGTCGACATGTCTGTTTCGGAATAATCTGATAATTATAATGAGTGTAAGGATTCTATAATGGCCGCTAAATTATTCGAGGTAGTCTCAGCGGCGTTTCACGCGGCTCCAGCGGTTGAAGTTGCATTGTGCCTCAACGGCTGCTTCTGTATCCGGCGGCAGCTGTGTGAAAAAGTTGTGGCCTGTGACAGCCTCTACCGAATCCACGCTGACAGCGTGCGTCTGCATGCCCCCGGGCACACGTCCGTTCGGCAGTATGAACCCGATTGCCGTGGGTGGATCGGTGTAGGGCGAGAGCACTACCTTGAAGAATCGTCGCGGCACGGCCACGCCTGTCTGGCCGATGCGTTGCACGGCTTCACCCGGTTCGAATATCGGGCCGCACACAATGATGACGGCACTGTCGGCCACCGCCTTCTGGCGGCACTTCTCTTCAATGCGGTTCCATGTGCCGCGGTTCAGTTCGCCGGCCTGCGGGCAGATGTTGGTCATGTAGAATGATTCCTGCATGGCCTGAGAGCTCCATTTCATGTCGCCGGCAGGCGCCATATGTCCGCGGTCGAAGCCGGAGTTTGTGTAATCCGACGGGTATGCCGTGGCCTCCACCTCCGGATCGGGAGCGAACTGGGCTTCCTTTCGGGTCTGGCTGCCTGAGGTCTCGGAGGCGAGAAGTTCCCAGGACACCCAGTTGGGCTGATGTGTCTGCGGGTTGAACGATATGGTCATCCCCTCGCGTTCCAGAATCTCTTCCGGCAATGCCGGGTTTGTCACGACGTTAAGCAGGCTCCCGTCTGGATGGGTTGCTGTATCATGGGTGGCAGGGCGTGCGGATGCCACGAGCCACACCACCACGGCCAATACGGCCAGACCAAGCAGGACAGCCACCCGCTGTGGTTGCGGGGCTTTGGATGCGGAAGCCGCACGCTTCCGTTTTTGCGGTTGGCGTGCGGCTCTGCGTTTAGGTGGAGTTGTACGGGTCATTTACAAATATCCGTGTGGTTTGTACGGCTCTCTCCGAAAAATCAGAGAATGGCCGATGTGTTGAAGTTGCGGAACTCGAGGTCCTTTGCAGCCTTTGCAGCAAGCGACGGATCAAGTTTCACAGCCTGACGCAGGTTGTTGTTCACCATTGTGTCGTTGTTGGTGCGTGCGCCCAGAACGGCGGTCAGGTAATATGTCATTGCGTTGGGGGCGCTCACCGATGCGAGGGTCGATTTCGCCTTGCTGTAGTCCTTGGCAAGAATCTGGGCGAGGGCGGCATTGTTGGTCTTGGCGTTGCCGAAAGCTTTGACGGCTGCCGAAGCATCGCCGGTCATCAGGTAATATGTGCCCATGGCGTCGTTAAGCTCATCCAGGCCTGCTGCTGCACCGAACTTCTGGTTGGCCTGACGGTAGTCCTTGTTGAGGAGCGAAATGAGGCCGAGGTTCATCTGGGGCTCTGCGGCGTTGGGGGCCAGGCGGCTTGCGCGTGCGAAATTCGATTTTGCAGCCTCGATGTCGCCGGCAACGTACTGGGTGAGACCCAGGTCGTTGAACGTACGGTAGTCGTTGGGATAAATCTGCGTGGCTGTCTCGTAGAGTTTCATCTTCTCGCCGTTATTGTCGGTGAGGGTGGCGGCATAAAGCAGCTCATCCACATTGAGCGCGCGTGGGTTGCTCTGTGCCAGGTCCATGATCTCCTTGTCGCTCTTGCCAATCACGTTGATTGAGGCTGTGATGCGGCTCTTGCGGAGCTGGGGCAGAATCTGGTCGGCCAGCTGGTCGAAGATGCTCGAGAGGTTGCGGATTTCCTTTTCGCGCTGCTCGGGATCCTTGTACATCGACAGCACGCTCAGAATGAGTTCCTTGTCCTGGATGTTGCTTTTCGATACAAGGTTCTGGAATCCTTCCCAGTCCTCGGGTGTGAAGTTGGCGGTGAGCTCGCCGAATTCGGTGATTTTGTCCTTCTTGAGTTTGTTGGTGAGGTAAGCCTGAGTGTTCTTTTCGCGGCTTTCGGCCAGACGGGTGTTAAGGTCGAGCGAACCTTCGGGCGAAGCATACGACGAGATGTTGATCTCCTCGATTTCGCGGTTGGGCGCGGCGTTTGCATCCAGGAGCTCCTGATTGAAGGCGAGCATCTGCTCCGACTTCAGCTGGCCGTCGCGGATGTTGGCCTGATTGATGAGGAAATGGATGTCGGCGTTGTATTTTTCGTTGATGATGCGCTGGAACTTGTCGTGAGCCATGGCCGGTGTCACTGTCGAGGCGTCGGCCAATGCCGATGTGGCCACCACGCCGTCGGCCACCTTCACGCGCGGAAGCACATACTGCTTGTTGCCCTGACGCACGTCGAAAGCCAGCTCAAGCTCGCTCTTCATCATGTCGGGGTTGTAGTTGTACATCACGGGGATGGTCACGGTTCCGCCGTTCTCATAGCTGATCACGGGATTGTTGCCGCGCACTTTCTCTCCCTGGAACGAATAGGGCTGCGATGCCTCTTCACGTCCCTCGAAGCAGAGATAGGGGGTTACTGTCACCTGGGCGTTCTTCACGAAGAACTTGGCCGGTACGCGGGCAGTGATGGTTGCCGGCACCTTGTCGCCCACGGTTTCGAGCGGATTGGGGTTGACCGAGAAATAGTCGGCCTGAAACTGATTGAGTTTTTTACTGCAACCTGTCAGCATCAGCGTGCCGGCGGCTGCGAGCATGAATAAGTGCTTGCTGTTCATGACTGGGATTATGGTGATGTTTTTTGTGTTTCGTTTACATCGCTGTGGAGAACGGTACATGTTTCCGTCTCCTGTCTGGCAAAATTAGTAAAAAAAAGCTATTAATCACCTATGTCGTACGCTTTTTTTGACATCAGCGGCGAATGTCGGCGCCTTTGCGCAGTAGCATCACCTGAGCGGGCGGACGAATGCAAAAAAGAGTTAATAAGACCCAATAACTTGATATTTTAGCATGCTTTTACATATATTTGTACCCGAAAAACTAAGTCCTGAATCAGAATACCAATTTAACTGGCTGAGGCTCAGTTGCAAACATTGATACTATTGTAAGAAAAAGGTTCCGTGTATGAATGGCATACACATATCTGTGTGACGTAGATTTGAATCAATCATTGAATGAGAATTCAACATCAACGTGCATTTGCAACTTGAATTTTGACACCTAACTATTACCTTAATATTTTACCAATTATTTAAATGAACAAGAATCACCTTTTTTGCAAGCTATGTATTGGCATAGGTTTGCTTGGCTTCGTTGCATGCAGCGACGATGACGAAACCAGGTGGAACGATGTTGACGGGGCTGTGCCCACCATGCAGCTCGAGGCATCGCATATCCGCACCGAGCAAGGGCGTTCCATCACCGTTGCCGGAACACTGGCTGACAAGGACGGCATCTCGGCGGTTCATCTGTCTTGTCCTACCATCCATCTTGACAAGACAATCGATCTCATTGCGATCTACGGGGAACCCCAGACCACCTATCAGCTCAACTACACTCATCCAATCAATGAAAATGTTTCGTCGGATCCCCACAATCTTGTGGTGACCGTGACCGACGTAGGCGGCCGCCAGACTTCGCAGGAAGTGCTCGTAACAATGGATGCCGACTTTGTGGCACCTCAGTTCACCGCTCGTCCCTCCGATGAGGTGACCGTTCTTATCAAGGATCCCACCACGCTCAAGGTGCGTTTCGGTATCGCCGACGACAAGGCACTTGAGTATGTCCGCGTGGTATTCATCAACGCCGACTATTATCAGGCACCTGCATCTCCGGCCGCTGTTCCTGCAGCGCGTGCCGAGGAAGAGGAAGAGCCTGAAACCCCGGCTGAGGATATATTTGCCGGCATCACCGATGAGAGCCAGGCTCTGGTGAACTCCCATGTGACGGAATTTGCCGATGCCAAAGTGTTCGACTTCGAGCAGGTGTTCCCTCTTGCAAGCGAGGAAGCCAACTACGTGCTCCTTGTCGAGGCCAGCGACCGCATGGACCATGTAATCACGCTGAAGGCTGAATACAACGTGCAGGAACTGCCCGACTTTGACAAGATGTATCTTGCCGACGTGGCCACAGCCCCCGAACTCAACAGCGACATTTTCGGTGTGCCCATCCTTGTTGACCATACCGACAGCTACACCTACGAGGCACGCTACTACAATGCCAAGGCAGGTACAGAAATATGCTTCATCCCTCAGAGCACTGACTTCACCCCCATCTGCTTCGCGCCTGATGCCGAGGATCCCACCAAACTGGGCGACGATCCCGATGCAGTCAACAAGTTCGTGCTTGATCAGGCCGGAGTCTATTATCATTTCACATTCAACACCCTCACACGTGAGTACAGCTACGAGACATATTCCATTGCCGATGCACACGACCCCATCGAGGGCTTTGTGGATGGTGCCAATCAGCTCAACACCTGGCATGACTGGAGCGACCCCAGCATTGTGTGGTGGCAGCCGTTCCATGTCGTGATGGCCACATGGGCCGGTCCCGACAATATCAAGGCTCAGTTTGTCCGCGATGACAAGAACCTCCACATCTGGCGCACGGAGCCCATCACATTCGATGCCGGCGAATTCGGCTTTTTCATCGGCAACTGGCATTCGCATGAATGGTGGCCAGAAACATGCTGGCGTGCCGACGACGAGCACAACTGCAGCAAGTGTGTATACTACGGACGCTGGTACTCCGACTTCGGAAACGTCAAGAACAACGACGCTTACTTCAATTGGAAATACGGCGATGTTCCCGGCTTCAACCAGCAGAAGTGGAACAACGACGAATCCTACAGAAAAATGTTTGTCGGCGATGTGTGGTTCAAGCCCATTATCCCTGCACGCGGCCGCTACATCATGGAAGTGGACTTCCACACCGAGCGATGCCGTCTGGTGCCTGCAAACTAATACCATAACCAATCAGATCATTTTAAAATGAAAAATATATTATTGCTATTTGCGGCGTTGTTCGCCTCAATCAGCGCATATGCCCAGACCGTGACCGGTACGGTCACTTCGGCTGCCGACAACGAGCCCCTCATCGGTGCCACTGTTGTTGTGAAAGGCACCGCCAAGGGCGTCAGCACCGACATCGACGGCAACTATACCATTCAGGCCGAAGTCGGTCAGACACTGGTGGTTTCCTATGTGGGAATGAACACCACCGAACAGAAAATCACCTCGACGGTGATGAACATCGCCCTTTCCGAAAACTCCAACGTGCTTGACGAAGTGGTAGTTGTAGGTTATGGCGCAGTCAAGAAAAGCGACCTTACCAGCTCCATCTCCACGGTCAAGGGTGACGAAATCACCGAAATGACCACCGGTAACGCCATGGACGCTCTCCAGGGCAAGGTGAACGGTGTTCAGATTGCATCGGGCGGTGGCCCGGGCTCGCAGCCCAAGGTGCTCATCCGCGGTGTCACCACCGTCAACGGCTCATCTCCTCTCTACGTTGTGGACGGCATGCCCGTGGGTACCTCCATCAACTTCCTCAACCCCTCCGACATCGAATCGATGGAAGTCCTCAAGGATGCTTCCGCAGCCGCTATCTACGGTACACGCGGTTCTAACGGTGTCATCCTCATCACCACCAAGAAAGGCCGCGACGGCAAAATCAACGTCGACTTCTCCGCAAGCGTAGGTTTCCAGACACTCAAGGACCCCAAGATGGCCGGTGCCGAGGAATATGAGAAAGTGTTCAACGCACGCTACACCAACGACGGCCGCGCAGTGCCCTGGCGTTCGCCCAAAACCGGCTACACCGATGCCGAAGGCACCGACTGGTGGAACACCGTCATCAACAAGACGGCCCTGGTGCAGAACTATCAGCTCGGCATCAACGGCGGTAACGAGAAATACACCTTCGCAGCCTCAGTGGGCTACTTCCGCAACAACTCGCAGTACGATGTAGGTTACTGGGACAAACTTACCATCAACCTCAACACCGAGTTCAACTTCTCCAAATACGTGCAGGCCGGTCTGCAGATCGCACCCCGCACCGAATCGTGGGAGGATACCCCCAACCAGTTCGGCTCGGCAATGGGCATGGACCCCACAACCCCCGTGTTCAAGCATCCGGACAACTGGACCGACAACCCCTACAACCGCTACATGCGCAGCTACAACAACCAGGTGTGGAACCCCGCAGCTTCGCTCGACCGCCCCGTCGGCCACAGCCGCAACTACGGTGTGCTCCTCAACCCCTACCTGCAGATCAAGCCCGTCGAGGGTCTTGTGCTCCGCACCCAGTTCGGTGTGAACGCATCTGTTGTGCGCACCGATTCCTACGCCCCCATCTTCTCGCTCGACGCTCTCGAACAGAGCACTACCAGCTCGGTTACTCGCCGCATGTACGAGAACGTTGACTGGAACTGGACCAACACCGCCAACTACAACATCTCCATCGCCGAGAAGCACAACATCAACGCCATGGTGGGCTTCACCGCCGAACGTTTCGGCTACTGGAACGTAGAGGCACGCCGCGAAGGCATCCCCAACGATGAGGAAACCCTCCGCGAGGTAAGTGCCGGTACAGGCGAACAGTACGGCTACGGCGATACCAGCTACTACACTCTCGTATCCTGGCTCGGCCGTGTGATGTACAACTTCAACCAGCGCTACTACATCACGGCATCTGTCCGCGTCGACGGTTCAAGCCGTTTCGGCGACGGTAACAAGTACGCCACCTTCCCCGCAGTTTCGGGTGCATGGCGCATCAGCGAGGAGCCCTTCATGAAGGACGTCGACATCATCGACAACCTCAAGATCCGTGCCGGATGGGGTAAAGTGGGTAACCAGGCAATCGCCAACTCCGCCTATCAGTCGCTTGTCGGCTCCAACAACGTTGTTATCGGCGGAATCCGTGTGCCGGGCACCACAATGACATCTATCGGTAACCCCGACCTCAAATGGGAGACGGTGGAGGACTACAACATCGGTGTAGACCTCTCGATGCTCAACTCGCGCCTGCAGTTCACCGCCGACTTCTACAAAAAGAAATCGCACGACATGCTCTACAGCAAGCAGAACTACATGTGGATGGGTTATCCCGCATGGCTTTCGGCCGTTACAATGAACATCGGCGAGATGGAAGCCACCGGATGGGAACTCGGCATCAGCTGGCGCGACCGCGTGGGCGACTTCCGCTATGAAGTGGGAGTGAACCTCAGCGGCGTGCGCAACAAGGCCATCAAGCTCACGGGCGACGGTCCTATCGACGGCGACTACACCCGCTCGATGGACGGCGAACTCATCGGTCGCTTCTACGGCTACCGCACCGACGGCCTCTTCCAGAACTGGACAGAAGTCTACAGCCACTCTGACGAACATGGTAACCTTATCCAGCCAAACGCACAGCCCGGCGATATCCGTTTCCTCGACCTCGACGGCAACGGCAAAATCGACGAGAACGACCGCGACTTCATCGGCAACCCCTATCCTGATGTCATGATGGGTCTGAACATCGCACTCGGATGGCGCAACTGGGACCTCAACGCCAACTTCTACGGCTCGTTCGGCAACGACATATACAACTGCACCAAGAGCCGCTACAGCGGTGTGGCCGGAGAGAACGTATTTGCCGGTACATTCGACAAGTGCTGGCATGGCGAAGGCACATCCACCGAGTATCCCCGTCTGAGCGCCAACGACTCCAACCTCAACTACTCGCGCAAGAGCGACTGGTTCGTGGAAGACGGCAGCTACTTCCGCTGCAAGCTGCTCCAGATCGGCTACACCATCCCCAAAAAGCTTGTGGGTGGCACCAACCTGCGCCTGAGTGTGTCGGCACAGAATCTCTTCACCATCACCAGCTACTCCGGCATGGATCCCGAACGCCCCATGCTCGACGGCGATGTGCTCAACACCGGTATCGACGGTATCGCTTACCCCAATCCGCGCACATTCCTCTTTGGTGTAAACTTTAACTTCTAATCCCATCCGATTAAAATGAAAAAACTATCTATATTGGCAACCGTCGGCGCGGCACTCCTGCTGAGCTCCTGCAACGACTTCCTGGACGAACCGGCGCGTGGCCAGCAGAACCGCGATAACTATTTCTCCACCGAGGAGGAATGCCGGGACTTCGTCAATGGTCTTTACTATTGGATCACCTGCGACGACTGGTGGCAGGTCTACAACCCCTGGCTCCAGGTCGAGATGTGCACCGACAACGCCTGGATGGGCAACACCACTCAGGACGGCGACTACCGCAACCTGGTTGAGTACATGCCCAACGGTCAGGAAAACGGCCCGTCGAGCAACTTCTACCAGTACCGCTACAAAGCCATCCTCAACTGTAACATTGCCATCCAGAATATTGCAGACGAAGATATCGTCATGTCACCCTCGGTGCGTGCAAATCTTCTGGCGCAGGCTCATTTCCTCCGCGGATACTATTATTTCGAGCTTGTCAAGCTCTATGGCGGTATGGTGCTCATGGATCATCTTTACACCGCCGGTGAGGCTGAAGGTGTAGGACGTTCTACCGAGGACCAGACCTACGAATTCATCGCCGAGGACTTCCGTTATGCCATCCGCAATCTCCCCCAGAAAAGCGAGCTTGCAGCTGCCGACATGGGTCGCGCTACCCGTGGCGCCGCTCTCGGTCTGCATGGCAAGGCTTTGGTTTACCGTGGCAAATGGAAACAGGCTTCCGATACACTGGGCCTGATTGTACGCGAAGGCGAATACGACCTTTGCCCCAGCTTCGGCGACAACTTCGATCCCACAAAGAAGAACGGCATCGAGTCGCTGATGGAAGTACAGCATCTCTACGATGCAGCCTACAACATCGGTTGCGCGCTGTCCACAGTTGCCGGTCCCCGCGACGTGGCCGACCAGGACGGTTGGGCATGGGGTGTTCCCACCGCTTATCTTGAGAAACAGTTCCTCGACGCAGGCGACACCGAGCGTCTCCGCTGGACCATCATCAAGAACGGCGATACCGAAATCGCAGGCGAACCCGACTTCGAGGCTCTTATCGAGAAGCAGGGAAATGCAAACAACGACGGCACCTATTTCGTGAACAAAGGCTCTCAGAAGTCGCCCCGCATCTTCCGTAAATATTATTGCCCGCTCGCACAGCGTGGTGAGAAATTTGATCAGGTTCACTCGCCGATCAACTGGCCCATCCTGCGCTATTCCGATGTGCTCCTGCTCTATGCCGAGGCTCTTAACGAGCAGGGACGTGACGCCGAGGCTGCACGCTTCGTCACACAGGTACGTCAGCGTGCTTTCCTCAAAGGCGTTAACGGTAAAGCCGGCGACGAACTTCGCAAAATCATCCGCAAGGAGCGTCAGCTTGAACTTGCCGGTGAATTCCACCGCCTGTTCGACATCCGTCGCTGGATTGACGATAACGGCAAACCTATGATTGCAAACATCATGGGCCCCAACGGTAGCTTCGTTCAGTTCAACACCGATCCCGAGACAGCCGATCCCGATGAATTCGAGAATCAGCGTGAACCTTCAAACGAGGGTATCAACTTCAACGAGAGCCGCGACCTCCTCTGGCCTGTCCCATTGGTTGAAATCGAGCGTTCGAACGGTGCCATCCAGCAGAACCCCGGTTGGTAATCCCCCGATAACAACTTTCAATTAATCCCGTTCCGCAGCCCGGCATGCGGTTGCGGAACGGATATGAAACAATTTAACAGACATTTCCTTAAATCATGAAATTATCAAAATATCTGCTTATCGGGTTTGCGGCACTTTCGTTGGTGAGCTGCGATAAGGATGATCCCACCTTCGCCGATTATGTACCCGACAAGAACGGAGAGACAGAAGACCCTGATAAACCTTCCGGTCCGGAAATACCCGCCGGTGCGGAGCTTCAGAAAGTGACGGTTGATCGCAACACCGCTTACCAGACCATCGCCGGATTCGGAGCCTCGGACTGCTGGGCACCAGCATTCGTGGGCGAGAACTGGACGAGCTGCCGCGACGAGATTGCCACATTGCTGTTCGATCAGTCGGGCACTGGTGCCAAGGTTAAAGGTATCGGCCTCTCAATGTGGCGTATGAACCTCGGCGCAGGCTCATGGGAGCAGGGCGATGCTTCCGGCATCGTCGACAAGAGCCGCCGTGCTGAGAGCTACCGTGGGGCCACATCCGAATATGACTGGACAAAATGTACAGGCCAGCGCTACTGGATTGAGAAAGCCCGCGATTACGGTGTGGAGAAGTTCGTGTTCTTCAGTAACTCTCCGCTGGTGGAATACACCTATAACGGCCAGGCACGCAGCGACCGCGGTACCGGCGTATCCAATCTCAAACCCGAGAATTATGAGGCTTACGCTAACTACATGGCCGATGTTGCCCTGAAATACAAGAACGACGGCTACAACATCACCCACATCTCTCCGTTCAACGAGCCTCAGTACGACTGGAAAGGCAACAGCCAGGAAGGTTCAGGCTGGAGCCTGGCAGAGCAGGCCAAGATGGTGCGTGCACTCGACAAGGCACTCACTGAAAAGGGTGCCGACATAGACATCCTCCCCGGCGAGGCAGCCTCGTGGGAGTATGACGTCATGTCGCACTACTTTACCGCAGGCGATGCCGCCTATATCGGCGACTGCACACATGTGAAGAACAATCTGTTCGGAGCACACAGCTACTGGACCGACAAGAACTGGGCCACAATGCGCAATGTCCGTCAGAAAGTGGCCAATACAGCCGCTCAGTACGGTGTGGATCTGTGGCAGACCGAATGGTCAATGCTTACCAACGACAGCGATTACAATCCTGATGAGTTCCCCGGGTATGCCGGCGGAACCGAAATGGATCACTCCATCCAGATGAGCCGAGTTATCCACAACGACCTCACCGTGGCCAACTGTACCTCGTGGAGCTACTGGACATCGATGGACGGCGGTACAGCCGAACATAAAAACCGCTTTATCCTTATCCGTCTGATTCCCGACGGCGGTGATCTCACCGAAGGCGACGGAAAATACCTTGCCACCACCAACCTTTGGGTGCTTGGTAACTACTCGCTGTTTGTGCGTCCCGGTTATGTGCGCATCTCTCACGATGTAGAGAACGAGAATTACGACTTCTTCGGCTCCAGCTACCTGGCTCCCGACAATTCGCGCATCGTCTCGGTCTACACCAACTCCACCGACAAGACTTTCTATCTGCAGGATGAATTCGAAGGCCGTGATGCAGTCATGAGCATCAAGACCTACACCACTTCCGAGGACAAGCAGATGGAACCCGCCACAGTGCGTGTCAAGGACGTTGTCACCATCGCCCCCAAGAGCGTGGTCACTGTGGTCTACGACCTCTGATCAGTCCCAAAGGCTGACATCACCTTATAAATTAGCGGCGTGTCTGAAATTTCAGGCACGCCGCCTTTTGTTAAAGCAGCCGCTCCTTAGCGCGCCTTTTGTTTAGGCAGCTGCACTTTAGTGCAGCTCGGCGTAAGCCGGTATGGATTCGAGGAAGCGCACCCGGCGGTTGGCGTAATCCACATGGCAGCAGAAATGCTGCAGGCCGTTGCTCACCATCAGCCATTCCACCTGAAGCACCATGTTGTAGCGCACTATCTGGTCAAACACCCGTTGTGTGATGGCTACCGACGGGGCCTTGTATTCCACTATCACCTGCGGCACAAGCCCTTGGCGGGAGTACACCACCGTGTCGCAGCGGCGTGAAGTGCCGTTGAGGGTTATCGCCACCTCATTGGCCATCAGTGTCTCCGGGAAGCCGAGCGAATCGATGAGATAGGCCACGAAATGCTGCCGCACCCATTCTTCCGGCGTCAGCGCCACCGGTTTGCGGCGCAGGCGGTCGAACACGCGCACCACTCCGTCGGCGCATTGCTTCACCTCCAGATGTGTGGGGGGAAGGTGAAGCGCAGGGAGGCTGATGTCGGTGTTGCGGTCGGTACGCATGGCGTGGAATGAAAAATTAGTTTAAAATCCTTTGGACGGCGTGCTTATCGGAATTTAATGTGTAAATTTACAAAACTTTTTCCGAACGGCATCGGTTCACCATTTGATGGCGTTTGCCGTGAGGAAGCTTTTTCATCCGATACCTGTTCCACCAATGGCTGAGACTCTGACCTACACATCCATATGCCGCGATCTGCGGGCCGGAAGGCCGGCGCCGGTCTATCTGCTTCATGGCGAGGAGGGGTATTATATCGATGCGCTGGTCGACTGGTTCGTGAAACTCGTGCCGGAATCCGACCGCGATTTCGATCTTACCGTACTCTATGCCCCTGAGCTTTCATCGCCTCTCGAGGTGGTGAATGCCGCCCGGCGTGTGCCTATGTTCTCGCAGCGTCAGGTGGTTGTGGTCAAGGAGGTGCAGAACGGGGGCGCCACATTTCTTAACGCTTTGGCCTCCTATGTGGCATCGCCCAATCCGGCATCGGTGCTCTGCCTCTGTTTCAGGGGCAAAAAGGCCACCGGAGCCGAATTCTTCAAGGCTTTGCGTGCCGGGGGCGGTGTGGCTTTCGAGTCGGTGAAACTGCGTGAAAGCAATGTGGCCTCTGTGGTGTCGGAATTCATCAGGGAGAAAGGTCTGTCGGTCGATCCGAAGGCGCTCACAATGCTGTGCGACTTCGTGGGATCCGACCTGTCGCGCCTGTACAACGAGGTAGACAAGCTTACTGTCACACTTGGTGAAGGAGCCATGGTCACACCTGAGGCTGTGGAGCGCAACATCGGCGTCTCAAAGGAGTTCAACAATTTCGAGCTCGTGTCGGCCGTGGCAAATGCCGATGTGGTCAAGACTCTTGCCATCTACAATAATTTCAGCGCAAACCCCAAGGCGCATCCCGTGCAGATGGTGGCCCCCTCGCTGTTCAATCTGTTTGCCAGTGTGCTGGTGGCGCATTATGCGCAGGACAAATCGGACCACGGCCTCATGGGTGAGCTTGGGCTGAAATGGGCAGGGCAGCTCAAGGACATAAAGGCCGCCATGCGAAATTACGGGCCCTGGCAGGCCATTGAGATTGTGGGGCTGATCAGGCGCTTCGATGCCGAGTCGAAAGGCAACGGTTCGCGCACCGACCCGTATGCACTGTTTTTCGACCTTCTCATCCATATTCTGAATCCTCTCGGACAAAAAGGCGTATCAGTGTGACAGCAGGCGTAGTTCCCCTTGTCGCACAAAACATAAAGATAAGTACCGCAATGAAACATATAGCGTCAATATTCATGTTACTTGCAGCGCTGGCATGTGTGCCCGTGGTGGCTGCGCAGACAGTAGCCGATGCCTTGCAGCTTGCCGAGGACGGCGAGACAGCGGCCGCAATCGACATGCTCAATGAAATTGCCGAACGCGAGCCGAAGAATGCCGACGTCCGCATGGAACTTGGACGGCTTTATATGGCCACCGGACGCGATGCCAAGGCTGCCGATGCGTTTGAGGCTGCCCGTGCCAAGGGGAACCGCGAGGCCATCCTCTCGTTGGCCGAACTGGCCAACCTGCGCTACGAAGTGGATGATGCGCGCAGTCTGCTCGAGGAGTATCGCGCATCGCTCAAACGTGGCCGCAAGACTGTGCACCCCGACAATTCCGGCAATCTTGAGGACCGCATCGACCGTACGGAGAACATGCTCGGGCGCGTGGAGCAGATCGAGATAATCGATTCGCTGGTGGTGGATGCAGATGATTTCTTCCGCCACTACCGCCTGTCGGCCGAGAGCGGTTCGCTCAACGAACCTTCGGATGTGTTGCCTGAGACATTCGCGGCCGCACGCCCCACCGTGGTCTATGAGCCTGAGAGCCGTCGCGAGATGCTGTGGGCAATGCCCGACACAGCCGGAGTGTTTCGTCTGGTGTCGAGTTCGGCGCTCTATGGCAACAGCTGGGAGCGTCCGGTGCCGGTGGGCGATGCCCTCGGAGAGGGCGGCGATGCCAATTATCCCTTCCTCATGCCCGACGGTATCACCCTTTATTTTGCCAATGACGGGGAAAATTCGCTTGGCGGCCTCGACATCTTCATATCGCGCAAAGGCGACGACGGATTCCTGCAGCCGCAGAATCTCGGCATGCCCTATAATTCCCCCTATGATGATTACATGCTCGCCATCGACGAACTTACCGGAGTAGGGTGGTGGGCCACCGACCGCAACCGTATCCCCGGCAAGGTCACCATCTATGTGTTTGTTCCCTCGGAGCTGCGGCGCAACATCGATCCCGATGCCCCGGAGTTGGCTTCGCGTGCACGCATTGATGCCATACGCGACACATGGCTTCCCACTACCGACCGCAATGCGCTGATAGAGCGTATCGTGGCGCTTAAATCCGATGCCTCGCAGCGTCCGGTGCAGTTCAGCCTGTCGGTACCGGGCCGTGGAGTCTACACCAACTATGAGGATTTCCGCACACCGGCTGCGCGTCAGGCCATGCATTCCTACATGGACCATCTTGAACGCTTCAACCGGGCAAAGGCGTCGCTTGCCGACATGCGCGCCGATTATGCCAAAGGCAACCGCTCTTCGGCCGACCTTATCGAGCAGGCCGAGGCGCAGCTTGATGCCGCGCGTGCCGAGCTCACCGCCATGCGCAACGATGTGATCACCCTCGAACGCTAACCCCAATAAACCAGTTTCCATGATTTCATTTCTTGTGGCATTGGCCGTGCTTATCGGCGGCTATTTCATCTATGGCCTCTTTGTGGAGCGCGTGTTTGGCATCGAACCAGACCGCCCCACACCTGCAATCACACACAACGATGGTGTGGACTTTGTGCCCATGCCCGGATGGAAAATATTTTTGGTCCAGTTCCTTAACATCGCCGGTCTGGGGCCCATCTTCGGTGCTATAATGGGCATCATGTACGGCCCTGCCGCTTATCTGTGGATAGTGCTTGGCACTATTTTCGCCGGGGCCGTTCATGATTTCGTGTCGGGTATGATTTCCCTGCGGGCCGGCGGCATCTCGCTCCCTGAGATAGTGGGTCAGGAACTTGGATCGGGCGTGAAGCAGGTGATGCGTGTATTCTCCATTGTCCTGCTCATTCTGGTGGGCGGTGTGTTTGTGGTCACTACATCCGGCCTTATTGCGTCGCTCACACCCGAAGCCCTTGACGCCACGTTCTGGGCTGCGGTGATTTTTGTGTATTATCTGCTTGCCACGCTTTTCCCCGTCGACAAACTGATCGGCAACATCTATCCTCTGTTTGCCGTGGTGCTTTTCTTCATGGCCGTGGGGCTGGTGGCGGTGATGGTGTTCGGCGATGTGGAAGTGCCGGAGGCATTTGCGGGCGGACTTGGCAACCGTTATGCGGCCGATCTTGTGGCCACGCATCCCATAATGCCCATGCTGTTCATCTCCATAGCCTGCGGTGCCATATCCGGTTTTCACGCCACACAGTCGCCGATGATGGCGCGGTGCATGACCAATGAGTGCCAGGCACGTCCCATATTTTATGGGGCCATGGTGGCCGAAGGCGTGGTGGCACTTATCTGGGCTGCAGCCACCATCACATTCACCGGTGGCTACGAGGGTCTGTCGGCCTATATGGCCGATCCGGCTCACGGCCCCGGATCGCTGATACACGAAATTTCTCAGTCGTGGTTCGGTGTTGTCGGCGGCATTGTGGCCATGATCGGCGTGATTGCCGCGCCGATTACCACGGGCGATACAGCACTCCGCAGCGCGCGTCTCATCGTGGCCGACTTCGCCCGTTTCGACCAGCGCCGTTTCTGGCAGCGTGCGCTTGTGGCGCTTCCGCTGTTTGTGCTCACTTTCCTTCTTCTGCAGATCGATTTCAACGTGCTGTGGCGCTATTTCGCCTGGAGCAATCAGACTCTTGCCGTGTTCACTCTGTGGGCATGCACGGTCTATCTGGCACGCCGCGGCAAGATGTACATCATAACTTTTATTCCGGCAATGTTCATGACGGTGGTTTGCACTGCCTATCTGCTCGTGGCCCCGTCACCCGAAGGGTTCGGTCTTGACCACGTGTTGGGCGTTTCGACGGGCTGCGTGATGGCCGGATTGTTCGCTGGTATGTTCATGCGCTGGAAGCGGGCGTTACGTCCCGAGATAGTTCCGCCGGTAGCCGATTGAACATGTTTACAGCTCCTCAGCGTGCCTGACGGCATTCCTGAGGAGCTGCGATGTTTATGCATTTTGTCGGGATTCTTGATACGCCGATTTTAGGTTTCAACAGATATATGGATTTTCTTAAAGAGATAGGTACAAGTAAACTATATACTTTTCATTCCCATACGGAATTCTGCGACGGGCGCGCCCAAATGGAGGCTTTTGCCCGCGAGGCGGTGAAACGCGGCTTCACCCACTACGGCTTCACGCCGCATTCGCCTGTGCCCATCGAATCGCCCTGCAACATGAGAGCCGCTGATGTGGCACGATATTTTGCCGAGGTGGAGCGCATCCGCCTCACTTATGGCGACCGTTGCCGCTTTTATGCCGGGATGGAGATTGATTATCTGGGCGACGACTGGGGTCCTGCTTCACCTTATTTCGCATCGCTGCCGCTCGACTATACCATCGGCTCGGTGCATTTCATACGGTCGCAAGAGGGGGAGCTGGTGGATATCGACGGACATTATGATGCGTTCCGTGGCAAGATGAAGCGCTATTTCCACAATGACATCGACTATGTGGTGGATGCCTTTTTTGAGGCGAGCCACCGCATGCTCGCCGCCGGAGGCCTGGATATCGTGGGGCATCTTGACAAAATAGGACACAACGCGGGCCATTACCGCGAAGGTATCGAGGACGAACCGCACTACCGCGCACTTGCCGATGGCCTCGTTGACCACATCATAGCCGTGGCAGCAGGTAATGGCGGGGCTCAGCGTCCGCTCACAGTCGAGATTAACACCAAGGCATACGCCGACCATAACCGCCGCATTTTCCCCCTCGGAGCGGTTGGTGAAGATTCTGAAAGATGCCGGAGTGCCGGTCATTGTAAACTCCGACGCACACGTCCCCGCCCTATCGACGCCTCCCGCCCCTACGGCCTTTCGTTACTGCTCTGATTAAATTCTGGCCCCGTTCCTTTCCTGTTTATTTAATGAAATCTTGAACACCGGGGCTATCGGGTTGGGACGTTCTGCGGGGAGCATCACGGTAAGGCCGTCGGTGGTGGTATAGTCCACCTCGCCATGTCCTAGAAGCGATACCGACCGGATGCCGGCGGGAAGTGTGGCCATGATGTTTCTGAATGTGAAAGTGTCGCCTTCGGGCCACCGCAGTATGGTGGCGTAGATGTCGCCGTTTTTCTGTACGTAGCGCACATCGGCCGCCGAGTAGTTGTTCTTTTCGTTGAATCCCTGACTTTTGAGTGGGTTGGAAGTCTCTGCGAGCGGACCTTCGCCAAACACGGCATAGGGGCGTGTGCCGTAGATGCTCTCCGAGTTGATGTCCATCCACGCTTTTATTTCCTGAAGGATTGCGCGCTCCTTTTCATCAATCGAGCCGTTCCCTTTTATGGGGACACTGAGCAGCAGGTTGCCGTTTGCTCACCACGTCCACAAGCATGCCGATCACCTGCTGTGCGCTTTTGTAGTCGCCGCGATCGTAGGTGCCGCGGTCGTAGTGCCATTGGCCGATGCATGTGCATGTCTGCCAGTAGCGTTGCTGCGGGCGGTCGGGCACGCCGCGTTCCACATCCCAAAGCAGCACATCCTTCTGGGCGTCGTTGAGCTGCTTGCCCATAACCACCACCTGCTGCTGTCCGTTGTTGAGGCGGGCGCTGTGATTGTAATAGTGGGCGAGGATGTTCAGGCCCACCGATTCGTCGCAGCCGTAGAACGGCAGCACCGTGTCGTCAAAGTAAATCATGTCGGGGTTGAACGTGTTGATGCATTCAAGCACACGGTTCTGGAATTTCTGTTTGTAGGCTTGCGAAGGGAGCGACGCCCCGTTGGCCCAGTCCCACTGGCTGTGGATAGTGCCGAAATTGCGGTAATCACGGCTCGGTTCGTGCCGCTGCTCGTACAGTTCCTGCGGGTCGAGACCGTCCCACCACGTTCCGGCGCCGTCGGCCTTTGTGAGCAGGCCGTCGAAATCGCGGGCAGGCTCCATCCATGTCCAGGTGTGGCTGCCGTGCATGCTGATGCCTAAAGGCAAGCCATGCCGGCGGCAGGCATCGGCCCAGCCTTTCACTATATCCTGTTTCGGCCCGACGTTCACCGAGTTCCATTCCTGATAGGGGCTGTCCCAGAGGTCAAAATTATCGTGATGCTGCCCGAGGGTGAAAAAATAGCGTGCACCCACGCTTTGGTAGAGTGCCACCAGTTCCTCCGGATTCCACGCATCGGCTTTCCACGCGTTGCAGAGGTCCTTCATGCCGAACGAGGCCGGATCGCCGAACTGTTCTTTGTGACGTCCGTTCTGCCATCCGTTGGGGTCGTACATGCCGCGTGCGTACCAGTCGCCGCTTTCGGCCTGACATTGCGGGCCCCAGTGCGCCCATATGCCGAACTTGGCATCCTTGAACCATTCGGGGCATTCCCATTGGGCCACGCTTTCCCATTCAGGTGCAAACGCCCCCTTTTCCACAGCCACATCTGCGGCCCACATGGAGAACATACATGATAATCCCGCAAAAGCGGCTGCCAGACGCTGGGGTGAAGAACTGATTATAGAGCTTTTGTATTTCATGAACAGAGATTGTTAAGGTCGTCAAGAACAAAATTACTATAAATCAGCGATTCCGTATCATTAGTGTCCACTAAAAAATCATAAGAGCTCTTTGAAATTATTGAAATTCAATTTGTTATAAGCGATTTGGGAGCGAACGGATTTCAAATTACATTTGCGGTCATAATCAGACCGTTATGCATAAAGACCCTTTCGTTTTCTCCCAATTAGCCCAGTTCTTGAACAGGAGTAAGTTCAATCGTATAGTCGCGAAGTATGATGGCGACAAGTATGTCAAAAGTTATACTTGTTGGAATCAATTACTTACGATGATGTTCGGACAGCTTTCAAACCGGGAGAGCCTTCGGGATCTCATCGTCGTACTGGAAGCGCATGCAGGCAAGGTCTATCACCTCGGAATCGGAAAATCCGTAACGAGGAGTAATCTTAGCAAATCTAACGAGCAACGCGACTACCGCATCTTCGAGGAGTTCGCCTTCTTCATGATAGCGGAAGCACGTAAGCGGCGGATTCAGAAGATCTTCGAGCTTGACGGTCATGTCTATGCCTTTGATTCAACCACCATCAACCTTTGCCTGTCGGTGTTCGAGTGGGCGAAGTTCCGCAAGCATAAGGGTGGCGTCAAGATGCACACACTTTATGACGTGGAGGCTCAAGTCCCTGCTTTCGTGCATATTACAGAAGCAAAAGTCCATGATTCTAAGGCTATGCCTGAGATTCCGTATGAAAACGGAGCGCATTATATATTCGACCGTGGCTACAACGATTTCGGCAATCTCTATACCATCAACCGCATTGGCGCGTTCTTCGTAGTCAGGGGGCGAAAACCAATGTCAGGTTCAAGCCTGTGACCTGGAAACGGAGGCTTCCTGAAAACATGGTTTCCGATGCAATCGGTTACTTCACGGTTTATAAAAGCGCAATGGATTACCCGGAGAAACTGCGGAAGGTGGTCTGCATCGACCCGGAAGACGGTACAAGATACATCTTCCTGACCAACAATCTGACGACCTCAGCCGCGACAATCGCTGAGTTATACCGTAACCGATGGAGCGTGGAACTGTTCTTCAAATGGATCAAGCAGCACCTGCGCATTAAGAAGTTCTGGGGAACATCAGGGAATGCTGTCCGCATCCAAATCTATTGTGCCATAATTACTTATTGCCTTGTGGCAATAGTGCAGCACGACATGAAATTGGAGCGAAGCATTTACGAAGTCCTTCAGATTCTTGGTATCTCGCTGACTGACAAGACCAGTCTGCGTGACCTCTTCGACAAATCGAATTTCAAAAATGTCAATGTTCTCTGTGATTCAAGTGAACCGAATTTATTTAATTTTTAACCCCGTCCATTTTTAGTGGACAGTAGTGATTCCGTATAGTAAAAGAAAATCTAAAAATAGGATTTTCTTATTCTATATGGCATTTTACCATGAAAATAGTGTTATCTTTGTCCTGTTGAAGAGGAGACAGTAATCATTCCCCAAAAGTCTGATTTTTCACTGGCCATTAAATCTGTATCATGTTACTTTCCAATATTCATTTGCAACTGCTGAATGCGGGATATGCCGAAATGAACGGCGATTGGAACTGGAAGAATGTGCGAAGCCGGTTCAGCCGGTTTTATTATGTGCGGTCGGGAGAGGCGTTTGTGGAATTAGGTGACAGGGAGGAGCGTCTGAGTCCCGGTCATTTGTATTTGATAAAGGCTTTCACGCAGCATGGCTATCGTTGCACAGATCAGTTTTGTCATTATTATCTGCACGTCTACGATGCGGTCTTGAATGATCTTATGGAATCCGACGTGTTGGAAATGCCATTTGAAGTTGAGGCGCTCCCAAACGATGATGCACTTTTCAGTCGCATATGCGTTCTCAATCAAGGCCGTGCACTCCCTGATGTGGATCCAACCGTGTATGACAACGATGATTCGTTTCATCTCAATCTTAAGAGTAACGATGAGATTCCGTTGCACGTTTCCATCGAGACAGAGGGGATATTATTACAGGTCCTCTCGCGTTTTCTTGTGAATACACAAAACAAGCTGGTTAATCAGGACCCTCGCATTGCACAGGCCCTCAGATATATAAGCGATAATATCGCTGACGTGGAAATTGAGGAGATGGCAAGATGTGCGTGCATGTCGCGTTCGCATTTTAATCGTGTGTTTTTTGATAATATGGGCACTTCTCCTTCAAGATATATCGCAATGAGACGTATTGAGAAGGCTAAATCATATCTGCAGTTCAGCGACTTGTCAGTAAGTGCCGTAGGAGAGAAAATCGGTATTGAAGATGTGTCATATTTCATCCGTTTTTTCAAGGCGCACACAGGCGTGACACCTCTTCGGTGCCGTGCCGAACTGAGGCAGAATTCCGGCCACGATCAGAATGGAGAGCGGGTTTAGCACAGAGGCTCACGAAGTCGGAATAGTTCATGTATACGCCATAAAGCAGGCACTGTGCCAAATGCAGGATGCTTTGGCACAGCGCTCATTTCATAATTTAAGTTATCGGACGGCTATTTTCATGGAATTGACCATGTAGATGCCCGGTTCAAGATCTATGCGGGTTGTGCCGGAACTGATTTCACTTGCCAGCAGTTGGCGTCCGTCGGGGGTGTATATGCTCACTGTGCACGATTCAGTGGATGCTATTGCGATTCCACCTTTTTCAGGGCTGATTTTAAGCATTTGCACAGAAGGGGTTTGTGGGAAGGTCAGTCCCGATTGCGCAGTTATTGTGAATGTCTGCTCGGGTGCGAATTCCGATCCGGCGTAACCTGCATCTACACTCTGTACGCTCCATGCATAATTGCCGGCAGGCAGATTGTTGAGTGTCCACCCAAGGTTGTGCCATGCATTGCCGGCTCGGCTCACGCGTCGTTTGCCGGTTGCCGGGTCGGAATTCGGGAATGTGAGATATTCTCCGGTATCGGTGTTGCGGAGATAATAGTTGTACGTAAGAGCCTTTACGGGTGTCTCCGCGTCATTGCCTTCACACCATTCCATTGTTACGGAATTACCATCTACCGAGGTGTTCAGATTTGCGGGCGCCTCGGGTGCCGTGTTAGCCTTCTGAGCGGTTTTGTTTCGTGCAAGTACGGCCAGGCGTCTGTCGCATGTGAAGCCGTTATATCCGCCTGTACGGTTTCCGCTTACCAGCAGGTCGTTGATGCCATTGCCTGAAAAATCGCCCGGCTCAATCGAACTTTCACTTACTCCAGGTAATCCGGCCTCAGCAAGAGTGAAGTGTCCTTTTCCGTCGTTAAGATATACATCCGTGCGTGGCACGTTGTCGAGGCTTATGTTCCATCCGGTGATGATCAGGTCGGAATGTCCGTCGTTATTCCAGTCCACGAAGCGTACAGGCTGAGTGGTGTTGTCGGCCATGTATTCCGAAAATTCCTGAGTTTTTGTGAAAGTTCCGTCCTGGTTGTTGATGTAGAGTGTTGTGGTTTTGCCGCCTTCGCTTGCCGGAGTGTTCCATTGTTCTCCGGGGATAGTTCCGCCAACGACGATGTCAATGAATCCGTCGGCGTTCACATCGGCGTAGGCCATGCCTCCGCGGGTTCCTTTTTCTATGAATCCAACTTGCTTCTGGGTAAATTGACCCTTGCCGTCGTTGTAAAAGATACGTGTGAACACACCACCTGTCATGTTCGAGAGTACACAGATGTCAATGTTGCGGTCGTTGTTGAAATCAGCGTAGATTATGTTGGGATCGGAGAAACCGCCGGGCAGAGTCAGCAGATTCTGGGGGTCACCGAATGTGCGGTCGGCGTTTTGCAGATAGAAACTCTGGTCAGTGCCGTTGCCGATAAAAAAGATGTCGGGTAGTCCGTCGTTGTTTATGTCAGCGATGGCACATGCCGGCGATGTGTTTCTACGGGTTGACATGTCGATGGCAGTGAGATGCCCTTTGCCGTCGTTTTTAAGGATGGCGTTGTAGCTTGTCCAGAAATCCCATCCGGCCTGCACCAGGTCTATGTGGCCGTCGCCATCAAGATCTCCTGCATCGAAATTACCCATGAACACCTTATGCAGGGGCTGGGTGGCTGAAAAGTTGTAGCTGCCGCGGTTGATACGCACTCCACCTTCTTTGGTCTGATGGCCTTCGCCTCCGCTGAATACTATGTCGAGCAGATTGTCGCCGTTTATATCCACGGCCACGGCGTTTCCGGTCTTGAATCCGGAGAATGGTGCGACGTAATCAATCACATCGGCCTGGCTGGGAAGAAGTTCGGTTATTGAGTCGATGGGTGCGTAGGTTGGATGCTTCACGCGGGCGCGGATGGCGGTATACCCGCTTCGAGACCGGCGGCATTTTTGATGCCCTCGCTCACCTAGGAATTGTTGGTGCCCCATGTGTTGTGGCTGCCGTTCTGATTCTTGCTGATTTCGCCACGTTCCAGCCAGTTGTCCTTGACGGTGAAATAGTCGGACCCTTCGTCCGTGTATATGTCGAACTGGGAATGGCGCATATCCCACATCACGGGATTGAACTGCGGATCGCCTACACCTTCCACACGGTTGCCGGTGATTGATGATGACCGTTGACTTGACAGAGTGTAAATCGCGCCGCTGTCGCGCATCTGGTTTGCGAACGAGTGGATGTAATTGCCGGTGATATGGTTATTGTGCATGCAGTTGTCGGCTTTATTCCATCCCCAGCCCATATTGATTGCGGAATATGGGGTGTTGAATATCTCGTTATGGCTAATGCTGACATTCGAGGCGAATCCCACACAGATGGCCAGGCAACCCCAGTCGTCGGCTGCCGTGTTGGCTATGTAGTTGTTGTTTATCACAATACCGTCGCATACCACGCGGCTGTCTTCGGGATTATATGCCTGATGGGCCTCGAATGTATCATCGCCGAAAAATCCGGCAAGGATACTATTGCCGCCGATGTCGTTGAACGTGCATCCCTGCACGGTTACATTGCGTGTGCCGCTTTCAAAATCGACTCCCGATGAAGCCATGTGCCTGAAATCACACCCCCTGAAGGTGATGTTCTCGGCATTCCTGACACGCACACCGGCCGAAGGTCGTCCGAGGTAGGCCACGTTGCCTGCCGCCACTGTTGGGTCGGAGTATGCGTCGATGATGTACTGGCCGGCCTGCAATGGCACATGACCCATTTGTGAGGGCCGTTCCCATGAGGTATGCTCAAAGGTGATTCCGTTGAATTCTACACACGATACAAGGTTGTCAAGAGTACCGTCAATGTCAACGAGAGTCTCAAGCACCGGCACTACGGCGTCGATTGTCGCCGGTGTTTCATTGTAACGGGGCCAATAATATAATTTGCCTGCCGTTTGGTCGCAGAACCATTCCTGAGGCCTATTGAGTAGTTCTATGGCGTTTGAGAAATAATAGAAGTGGTTGGAGTGGCTGGTCTCGTCGGCACGCAGGATGGGCCATGGACGTTTGAATTCTATGGTGCCTTCCGGGTCTTTGAACGTGACGGCGGTGCGGCCGTTTTCAGTCTGCATCTTGTTGACACGCATGAAATTTATCACCCAGTCCTGTATGATTGTCATTTCCAGATTGGGGGCATTCACCAGTGAGGCTGGGGCAGCGGGGACGATAAGCTGACGGTTATCCTTGTCGGCTTTGATTATCCTGTTCATGGCATAATCGTCGAAACTTGATGCGCGTTTCATCCTCACACCGTTAACCCATAATTGTCTTATTCCGTCGTAATTCATCGCAGTCTCCGGCAGTGGGGCGCTCCATACATGCCCCTTTGCCACTTCGGGCAGTCCGGCGGCATCGGCGGTCTCATTCCAGCCGGTAAGTTTCGCGCCGCCGCTTATGATTACTTTCTCGCCGGGGACCGCACGAAACACGGTATGGCCGTTGTTTGCCGAATGCATCGCAGGAGAGAACGATGGGCGACGACAGCCGGTAAGAGCCGCCCTTAATGCTCACCGTCACATCGGTGGTTCGTGTGTCGGCATTGCTACGGATTTCCCTGATATGATTTACAGCTGACTGTATATTGGGAAACGGAGCTTCTGCAGTGCCGTTCCCGTTTTGTGATGATGCAGATACAAAGATTTCCTGATGGCTGTCTGGCGAAGCTGCCACGCTGGCCGGAATCATAGTCAAAACTGGCCAAAACAGGCATGATAACTTGATTTTCATTGTAAAGAATTAGGTGATATCTGATTGTATAAATTAGCTGAATCCGGAGGTTCCCTCGTTTGCAAAGTTAATGGAAATTGATTCACAATCTGTAGTATAATAATATGAAAAAATAGCACAATCTTATCATGTGGATTTATGGGCTTATAAGGTTGAATCCGATGTTTTAAGTTGTAGCGATTGTGGAGAAGGTGTTTTGCGGTAGAGTTATTCTTTATAAAATAATAGCTGTGTGTCAAAATCTTGAATTCTGACACACAGCCATGCTTTTCGCCCGGATGTTTGGGGCATTCTGATACACCCTTGTGGGATGTTGCTATTGCGATTATTTCAGATCCCATTCACAGCTGTCGGTGATGGTACGGGAGCCGGATCTGCCTGTGGCTGAAATCCGGTTTTTGCCAGGTTGCAGTGTGACGTCGTTCCACGTGGCAATGCTGTTCTCGGGCTTGACTACAGGCAGGGTGCGGCCGTTTACGCTCAGTTCGACGGTGTCGCAATTGCTGTACACCTTTACGGGTGTGCTTGCCTTGTCGCGGATTGTGTGCCGCTGTGAGGTGATGTGCACCATCGGCGTATCGCTCCATTGGGCTTTGTAGAAGAAGAAAGCGTCTTTCGGGGTCTTGCGGTCGTAGGTAACGAGCCCTTTGTCGTTAATGCCGCGTGCGTTCCCTTCGTTGCGCCATGAGCTTGCGAAGTCAAACATGTTCCACACCCATGTGGCCCATACGTAGGGGCGTTTGGCAAGTTCGCTGTAGGTGCCTTCGTGCACTGTGGCCTGCCACTCTTCGGGATGATAATGCCCGTCAGGGCGTGGCGCCACGGTGACATGCTGGTCGTGGACATCGATGCTTCCGCCGGCGCCATATTCGCTGACTGCCACGCCGCGTCCCTTGTTTTTCTGGTCGATTGACGGCCCCATGGCCGATGGTTCCGCCCAGTACCATCCCGGATAATTGTTGTAGGCGAGATAATCCGGAATCCAGTTTTCGGGCAGGTCGTCGCGGTTGGTGGCGGCGATAGTGGGACGTGAGGGGTCTTCGGCATGGGCCAGATCGTTAAGTTCGGCTACAATACCGGCAGGTTTCACCACCGGGTTGTCCCCGAACCCTATCTCGTTGAACAGGCTCCATATGAAAATCGAGGGATGATTGTAGTTCTGGCGTATAAGTTCGGTGAGCTGTGTCTTGAGATTTTCGGTAAATTCAGGCGAATCGGTGCCGTGGCCCACAAACGGGATTTCTGCCCACACGAGCATACCGTTGTCGTCGCACAGGTTGTAGAACTGTTCCGCATGAGGATAATGGGCCAGGCGGATGGTGTTTGCCCCTATCTCTTTGATGAGCGCCATGTCCTCTTCATGGTCGGCCTGCGAGATTGCCCAGCCTTTCCCTGGGCGGTCCTGATGGCGGTTCACTCCGGCCAGACGGTAGGGCTTGCCGTTGAAGAAGAATCCCTTTTCGGAGTCGATGGAGAAATAGCGCAGTCCGATGCGTTGCGACAGTGTGTCGGCAATCTCTTTGCCGTCCATCAGTTCGTGCCGAACGGTGTAGCGGTTGTCGGGTGTTTCTTTGCTCCACAGGGCCGGATGCTTTATCTCGAAATCACCGGTCACTTCCACTTTCCCGTCGGCATTCTTGCCGCATTTAGTGGCGCGGGTGGCAACCACCTCACCGTCGGGGCCGATGATGGAGGTGCGTAGCGAAAGGTTGTTTATGAGTGAGCGCCTTTCCGTCGAGTTTTGTCACTATATGCAGTTTTGCCATGTCGTCGGTCACCTCCCTTTGGGTGATGTAGGTGCCTGACGACGCATAATCGAGCGGAGTGATGCACGTGGTGGGCAGCCACATCAGCTTGGCCGGACGGTAGAAGCCTCCGAATATGGTGAAATCTCCCTCCAGAGGTGCGATATTGTCGTTATGGGCGTTAGTAGCATCTACGGTTATCCTGTTGTTGCCGGCATGCAGCAGCCCGGTCACCTCAAGACAGAACGCATTGAACGCCCCTTTGTGGTTGCCCGCCGGAACGCCGTTGACAGCCACATCGGCCTCTTGGCTCACGGCCTCGAAACGCAGGAAACCGCGTTTGGCAGTGGGGACAGAATCGAGGTACAGATCATATTCATATCTTGCTCCGCCGCGATAGTAGTCCGGTGTTGTACCGTCGTCAGCGTTCCATGAATGGGGGATGTTGACGTATTCCCATTGCCGTTGTTGCCCGTCGGCCGGAGTTTTTGAAAACATCCATTTGCCATCCAGAGGCACATCCTTGCGTAAGGCGTTTGCATCTGTCGCAGATGCCGGGCCGAGTAAAGCGGCCGCAGCCATAAGCATGGCCGTTAAAATAAACTTTGACATTGAGAGGATCATATTAAAATCATGGTTTAGTCAGGTGAAAGAGATGCGAAGCTTTGTGGGTGTCACCGGAATCGTCAACCGAATCAGTTTTCCGATTCCGTCAGCCTGTTAATCTCTTACAAAGTTACAACCTCTCCCCTCCAAAAATTTGCCAATAATTCGCCACAAAATCGCCCAAAAGTTGAATCTGACGTCACCAAATGAATCATTGTCCTGAAATTGCAGCCGATGCCAAGCCACGTCAGATATGTCAAGACATAATTGAGAGAAACAACAAGTGCCCTCCAAAGTCCATTGGTTGACTTTCGTAAGGCACTTGTTATACGGCATAGGACGGTGGATCCGGGAATCAGAATCGGAAACTGAACCGGGCTCCTATGAATTTTTGGTCGGCAGGGTCATACGTAGAAAAGGTCCGTTCGGTATAATAATCGTAATGAACGTGTTCCTTGTCCTTTTGTATGGAGTATCTGAATGTGGCGCCAAAGCCAAACCAGTTGAACCAGTAGGTGAGATTCACTTCGGGGACGCATGCGAAACCGCCGGGATGACTTCGCCATCCCAGACCCAGTCCGAATGTGGCTTCAAAAGAGTTGTAGAATCCGCCGGGCTTTGTCACATAGGAAATGGTCGGTGCAATGTCAAATTCCGCTCCCATCTCATTATAGGTATCGAACTGTACTGTCAGCTGACCGCCTGCCATGAAATTTGTCTGACCTATGCGGTGCTTATATCCTCCTACGATGCCGAAGGTAGGAGTGGCTTCTCCGTCGTGCAGGAAAATTACACCCCCTTGAGGTGCGACGTAGATGTACTGGTCGGAGACTTTTCTCTCCTTTTTAACTTTTGTGACGGTTTTCATCGAGGAGATTGACTGCAGTGTCTGGGCAGGCAGCGAAATGCAGCCTGCAATGGCAAGAGTTGCCGCTAATGCGATATGTTTAAGCATGATTTGTGATTGTTAGAGATGTGATAATGAAGGATGTTGATTGTTGTTAGAGCGAGCTTTTGTCGGGCGTGATTTTTTGTTCTCCGCGTTCAAGGAGAATCCAGTCATAGTCGGCAGTGGTGCCGGTGGTCCAGTTCGCGAAATTAGCAGGGTAGCCCACTATGCTGATTGTGGCGCCTCCGTTGGTGATGTGTACGTCGAACGTCGGCACAAGGATCATGTCGCAGTTGTGCTTTTCCGACGATTTGAAAAGGGCGTAGCTTTTCAGGTTGAGCAGTGTGGCATCGTCGTTGTTGGGGATGATGCGCGACTGGAGGTCGATGGCGTTCAGCTCCCATACATCGCGGATACGTCCGTTTTTGTCGTCTACAAGGACTTCAGCAATGACAGGTTTGACATAGGCGTTCGGCGCTGCTTCGAGCAGACGGGCTTGAGATGCCTGATAGTCGATTTTGACGGTTTTCTGAGCGCAGACCGACATGGTGGACAACACTGCAGCACCCAGCACCATTAAATACTTGAAGTGCATAAATAAAAAAAGAATTACGCCGGGTATGTTGTCCTCTCTTCCCCGACTATTAACGATACAAAAAAAGCGTGAGGACAAAGTTCACTGGCTATTCAATCGAGGCATCGCCAATAACCATAACTAATGAAAACAAGAGAAATAATCCGACATTAAAATTATTATATATAATCTTATATCAGTGTATTATGATTATTGCTATGATTTCTGATTGTTACTTGGCTATCGGATAAATGGGGTAGTTTTGTGACTTATTTGTTACTTTTCCCTTGTGTATATCAGGGATTATTGTTACCTTTGCAGAGTAATTTCAAAACTCTCCCCAAATGGCACGAAAGAAGAAAACAATCAAGGCGAAAGAGCCGGTCAAACTCCGAGCGAAGAAACTGGCTAACGGAAACCTGTCGCTCTATCTCGACATATATCATAACGGAGAAAGGTCGTATGAGTTTTTGAAACTCTACATAGTTCCCGAAAGTTCTCCTCTTGACCGCACATCCAATGAGAACACAATGAAACTCGCCGAGACAATCAAGGCGAAGCGCATCATGGACTTGCAGTATTCCGACCACGGAATTGTCAACACCTCGGCAAACTCAAAAATGCTGCTGATGGACTGGATGGAACAGTTCGCCAATAAGAAAAAGGAGAACGGTCAGAGCGACGCTTACTATGTCCAGATCATCAAAACAATCCGGCACCTTAAATTATACAGGGGCGACCGCATCACGATGAAGGATGTGACTAAGGATTATTGCCTCGGCTTTATCTCCTATCTCAACGGCACATCTATGGCAAAGGTTACGACTGCCGGATATTTCCGTTGTCTCAACTGCGGACTGAACGCTGCTGTCAAGGCTGAAATTATTGCTGAAAATCCAATCACTAAAATCCCGTCGGAGGATAGAATCAAAGTGCCTGAAAGCAATCGTGAATATCTTACGCAGGAAGAAATAGTGAAGCTCGTGCATACCCCGTGCAGTCATCCACAAGTCAAGATGGCTTATTTGTTCGGATGTATGTGTGCTTTACGCCTGTCTGATGTCAAAGCGTTGCGGTGGGGCGACATTCAACGAGACGGCTACCAGTGGCGGGCATCAATCCTTATGGTAAAGACGCAGCGTAAACTATGGTTACCGCTGTCAGACGAAGCTATAAAATGGCTCCCGGAAAGAGGAACGGCGAAAGAAAATGACTTTATCTTTTCGTTGCCTTGCGACGGCTATCTAAACAAGCTGTTGAAAGACTGGGTTAAGTCCAGCGGCATCAAGAAAAGGATAACTTTCCACACAAGCGTCATACAAATGCGACCCTTCTCCTGTCATTGGGCGTTGACCTCTATACTGTGTCTAAACTGTTGGGACATACGCAGATTAAGACGACTCAGATATACGCGAAAATCGTTGACAAGAAGAAAGATGATGCCGTCAACATGATACCGTCTTTCTCTACAAGCGAAGCTCCGACTGTAGCCGGAGATGAAATCAATACCGGCAGCGATGATACAACACAGCAGCCGAAAAGAAAACGAGGCAGACCCCGAAAGGCGCAATCATAACACCTATGTGCCAATAAATTATTAACTTTGCAAAGAATATGAACAAGACTTTCAATATATACTGCGACGAAAGTTGTCACATTGAACATGACCACAAGGACTACATGTTTTTGGGGTCGGTCAGTTGCGCCTATCCTCAAATTCGCCGCCACACGAAGAGAATAGCAGAGCTGAAACGTACTCACAATTTCTATGCTGAGATCAAATGGAGCAACGTTTCCATGTCAAAAATCAGGTTCTATCTTGAATTGATTGACTATTTCTTTGATACTGACTTACGTTTTAGGGCGATAGGCATAAAAAAATCGCAAATTAAATGCGATGATGAATGGACATCATTTGACGACTTCTACTATAAGATGTATTATCAATTGTTGAACTATAAGATAGATACACTTGACCGCTATAATGTGTATCTTGACATTAAGGACACGTTAAGTGCACAAAAGGTTCGTAAGCTGAAAGAAATTCTAAACGTAAAATTTGGCGTATTCCGAAATGTTCAGAATATATGTTCCCATGAAAGTCTGCTGATGCAGCTCACGGACTTGATTATGGGTGCGATAGCCTATAACATCAATGACAAAGAACATAAAAATCCGGCTAAAGTCGCTATAATAGAGCGTATAAAGAAACATCTTCACGTTAATGCGCTTGATGTGACAAATTATTCCTCAAAGTTAAACCTATTCTTCATAAATTTACGTTAAGTCATGCCTTTTAATCTGATAAAGAAATACAATGACTTACTTGACATTATGGGTATGTCAGAGGCTCAACGTATAGAATCTTTGCGAAGAATATTTAATCGAGATATTCAGAACAACCCCCATTTTACCTTTAATGGCAAACCAATATTTCCAACACCAAAGGAGAATGGCATGGTTGCCATGGAAAATTTATTCAATCATCTAACACGTAAAGAGGTTAACAAAGAAATTCATCATCGCGAATTTGACACAAGCCGCTCACAACGTTTGCACTGGATTCGTTATCACACAGAGCAACGTAAGGCAGATAATATGCTATACTTCTCAGTGGCAGAGCCTCGTAGCACTCGAACATACATATATGACATTGATGAGCGCTATGTAATTGTGCTTGAACCTCAAAGGAATGGCTCATCATATTATCTTCTTACCGCCTATCATCTTGAAGGAAAAGACGCAGCAAGAGATAAAATCATGAACAAATATCGGCGTAGAAGACTCCCCAACATATTATAAAGCAAAAAACGCAGAGCATCAAGGCTTGCGTTTTTCGATTTCCTTCCCTCGAATGAGGGATGAACTCTACTGCAAAGGTACAAATTTTTTCCTTCCCAGCAAAATATAAACGCATTTCGGGATTAAAAAGTTTAATACATTGATATATTTGAAAGTCGTTAAGAGCGAACCGACATAGCCGTTTTCGTGTTTATCAGCTATGGACTATGAACTGAAAGCACGTTTCGACTTAATGCAGAGTTGTTTGGACACTTGCGCCGAACGCTCTTTTGATACACGGGTAAACAATCTTGAGGGAAAACGCAAGTATCTGAGCGAGGAGCGTTACCACGCTCTGCATCAGCATGAACTGAATGAGGCTCGTTGTGAACTCACTTCGCTGTATTATTCCGTTCCTCTGATTTCCGAGATAGCAGATTTGCATGAGCATACCGATTGGCTGTGGCACAGCAGTATATTTGAATCTATCCCGAAAGAAACTAAACGGAAATGGCTGTCTTTCCGGTTCAACGAGTTCAATCACGAACATTACAGCAACAGTTACACGGTATATTCCGAAGAACTGCCATATTTTCGTGAAATGGTCAATGCTGTCACACTGGAACGCTATATAGGTTATCTCGGCAACAACCCGTCGAAGATAGAACCCGCCGAAAAGAAATCCGACACAGTGCAACAGATTCAGGTTGTAACCGTACCCGTCCAACAGCCTATGCCGCCGACTGAAGAAGTGGCAATGAAAAAGAAAAAGCCTGAAACACCACCTGCCGCCAAGCCAAAATGTGCCGACACCAAAGACCCGTTTGAATGTAGGCTCAACAAGCGTCAAATTTCATTATTGGTCGATTGCGTCAACGATGTAAAGATGTTCAACAATCCTGTTACGGTCGAGGAGCTGACAGCCATATTCCGAGGGAGGCTGATTGCCGAACCTCTGCGGGTAAGGAACAACCGCGTCCTCGCCTTTTTCTTCGGCAGCCTCGCGGTAAATGGGAAAATTACAGACCAGTGGCAGTCAACCATCGCCAACTGCCGACTGTTTTTTCCGTCGAAAAAGGATGATTTCATCAATCAGTCCGACCTGTCATCGGCATGGAGCTACATCAAGGACTGCGGCTATGACGGAAAATATGAAACCATCGGAAACTATATGAAGCAACTGAAAAAACTTTGAGAAAAGTTTGACAGTCAAACCGCACAGAAAATATTTTTGATTATCGGCAACAATCTGAAAACAAAACGACTAAAACAGAATGTTTGAGAATCGGCAAGGTTCTCAAACATGGGTAAATCCTCGTTCAAACCTTTCCGCCATATCTTTGCCTCCGATTCGAATCGCGAAATCCGGAGGCGACGGCCTCCAATTCGTCAACCCTTAATCCCCTATTGCGAATGGAGATAACGACCAAAGATTTACTCACCCGCATAGAGACACTCGAACGCCTTGTGTTTCTTGCAAAGGAAGTGCTCAGTCTTGAGGAGGCGAGCATCTACCTTGACATTTCCCGAAGCACCCTTTATAAGATGACTTCGGCGAAACAGATTCCTCACTACAAGCCCAACGGCAAACTCGTCTATTTCGAGAAAAGCGAACTCAACAGCTGGCTTCGTCAGAACCCGGTCAAAAGCCTCGGACAGATAGAAGTCGAGGCGGCGGAATATCTGACAAAACTGGATAAGGTGAAAGCCGAAAACAGGAGATGACCGAAATCTCCTGTCGGACAGCTATACCCGTATCCGTTCATAGCCGCTGTAATCCGTATGTGCAACGCTGCACGTTCAATTCAGATTGTTTATTTCACTGTTTGTCGGAAGAATCCGGCGACAAATCAAACTCTATTCCCAAAGTCCAATGAGTACAAGAAAATCCAAACCCACCTCGGTTGCAGAGTCAACAGAGTTGACAGCCTCAACCACAAATCATGATTCATACGTAAATCCGGTTGTCGAAAACAACGGTATGACCGATGCCACCGTCTGCATGGCAGACACCGACAATCATTCCAATCAGGCATACTCGCCGAACCTGTTCGGCGATGAAACGCCGGAAACTGTTTCTCCCAATCAACCCGAAGAATCGGATTCATCCGTTAAAACGGATGCGGTCAGTGAAACGGTTGAACAGGATATGCCAGATTTACCCGACCGACCGAAACAGTCACGCATAAGCGGCAAGCAGCGCAGACTCGGATTGGATGAATACAAGGCGACATACCTTACACCCGTCAGGATTGTCAAGCGTCACAGCGTGGTCATCGAGGATGAGACATGGGCGCGACTTGAACGTATCGCCCGCATCCTCGGCGACCGAGGCGCGAATGTCGGCTCGATGATTGAGGCAATCTGCCGAAAGCATCTGGCAGACTATAACGACGATGTTGAGATATGGCGCAGGCTATGACTATGCCGATGTGTTTTTTCAACAACCGGCTATGATGATTATAATGCAAACCTGCCGTTGACAGCCATATAATTTCGCGCAGCTCGAAATTATCGGCACGGAGCAGAATGGGTGGGAGCGAGTTTATGTTTCCGTATTACAAGTAATCCGCAAACTACTCGTCCCCATTCCGCTCCCGACGGTCACAAACCACAACCCTTCAAACGATGAAGAAATCCAATTTCCGCCCCGCAGAAGGGCGCCCCTCACTCCCGGCCGAAGAGCGTAAATCCATCGTCGTGGCTGTGAAATTCGACATAGACAGCTATCAGCAGATGATGGACAAGGCTCTGACCGCCGGCCTAAACCGCTCGGAATACATCCGTCAGGTCTCTGTCAAAGGCAGGGTGGTCGAACGCCTCTCGCCAAGTGACATCAAGGCTATCCGCGACCTTCAGGGAATAGCCGCCAATATCAATCAGATTGCAAAATTTGTCAATGCAATCTTCAAAGGGAACGGAAACAATGAAATGATTTTCCGCACCTATCAGGATATTGTCCGTAACAAGGAGTTCGTTCAGTCGCTGATTAAGAAATACCGTAATGAAACCGACAGCGTATGATGGCGAAGATTGTCAAGGGCAATAGTTTCCGCAACTGCGTCAACTATGTGACCCGAGCAAGCAAGGATAATTCCGACGGAACACCATCTGACGAGTGGAAATTAATAGCTTGTTCCGATATACTTTCCTGCGCTGACAGGGAGGAAATAATCAGCACCTTTGAGGACAACCGTTCCATGCGACCCGAAATAAAGAAGCCGGTCGGACATTATTCTCTCGATTTCCATGCCAACGACAAGGACAAAATCAGTGACAGACTGATGGTGGAGATTGCCGGAAAATATATGGCGGCAATGGGCATAAAGGACACGCCGTATATCATAGTAAGGCATTTTGATAAAGAGCATCCGCACTGCCACATCGTGTTCAGCCGTGTTGACGACCACGCCGAGATTATTTCTGACAGGAATGATTTTGCACGAAACAGGAAGGTCTGCATGGACTTGACAAAGGAATACGGCCTGCACATTGCGGAGGACAAGAGCCACACGAACACCCGGCGGTTGAAAGGTACAGAGAAAATCCGATACGAGATTTTCAACGCTGTCAATGCCGCATGGCATGATTCCGGGATACATACATTCGAGCAGTTGGAAGCAAGCCTGAAAGCCTCCGGCGTAGAGTTGGAATACAAGTATCGCCGAGGCACGGAGGAAATCCAAGGTCTTTCATTCATCTGCAAAGGCAAGCGTTTCCCGGCCTCAAAGATTGACCGTCGTTTCAGTTTCAGTAATCTGAAGGCTCATCTTGCCCGCAACAAGCCCCTGCATCCGCAATCACGGTGGATGTATGCCGACGGAACGATTGTTCCGTTCTATAAATATGCCGGAGTCAAGCTGTCATCCTCGCAGGTCAGGGATTACGTTGCCGGAAATACAATCCGTGTTGACGGTTGTCAGGGAGAACACCCGACGGTATTCATACGCTTCAATCCGCAGACCCTTAAAGCGGAAACCTTCTCATCAAATCCTGACACCCCGAAGCAAACACACGAAAGTAGCGACTTCGGGCTATACGGCGGCGCATCCCATGCTCCCGCTGATGAAGGTCCCTGTACCGTAGGCGGAGGTGATACCGAAACATGGCCGGAGTTCCGTCGCCGCCACCCGGAGATGTCACCGACCCAAGCCCTTGCTGCCTTCCGAGCCAAGAAACGCGGTCAAAACCTCAACGGTGGCTTCTCTATGGGAGGTCTGCACTGATAATTGTGAAATCCCTTTGTCAAATCAGACATTGGGATTTCGTTTTTTCTTTTCGTAGGCAGATTGTTTATGGTACACTATTAAGCTGTAAATCAACAAGACGAATGAGTGAATGGTGTTTAGCAGCAGCGTGAAAAGCCACCATGTAAGTCCGGCTCCATAATGGCTATTGAAAACAAGATTGTAGCTCAATATAGCATTATAGACTATCATCACAATCAGGTTGCCAAACGCAGCTCTCGGTCTGACCCTGTGACACAGCCACGTCGATAGCAGCGACAACGCATAAGCCGCACCGAGCAACGCTGTATCCTCGTTCCAGCCTTCTGCCATGCAACTCGCAATAGCCAATAGAAGGAGAACAAGCCACGCCAGCCAAAATCGTTTATCGGTCAGTTTCATCGCTTGTGTCATTAATTGGTGTGAAAATCGGTAGCCCAACATTCATAATCGCAATAACGATTTCCTGCTCATTATCGCAATTCCTTGAATATCGTATTTCATAGCCTTCGCGTTGCCTTTTATTAAGATAATCATGCAACTCTTTTCGATTAGTTGTCATGTAATCATAGACATTTGTGAAGACCATAGGAAAATCATCATAATCACTGTTGGGTGTATGAACATATAACGAAACCTGACAACCTAAGTCCCGTTGAAAACAAACATGCCCCCAGACTTGAAAAGGCATAGTAATATTAATGGCATTTGATTTGAAAAGACTTAACTGTCTAAACAATGCATCAAGGTGGAGTTTAATTTCATTCCACCGATTAAGAACATAACCATCAAAGTGGATATGTGCAAAATCATACTTTGCGGCTCCACTTTTTAGATTTATGATAAAATTCTCGGCTAAGTTCCTGTTGAATAGAATACGGTAATATCTCTTTAAGCCTCGTCTTTTCATTCTATGATATAATGTTCAGAGGTTAATATATCTACGATGTGTTCGGCTGTCTTTATTGCATAGTGAGTTACGTTAAGAGAAGTGCCATACAATACTTTCATCCCCGTTGCCATGATTTCTTTCAAATAAGAGGAATTTTCAACAATATATAGAGGCTGTAAAGTCAAGCCATCCATAACCTCTGTAATTCTGAAATGTTCCAAAGTCACGCGATATGCGAACACTTCTTTGAACTCAACTCTGACTATGCCTTTGTTGTCGAACCGTTCCAGCTCGACAACAAGATCCGTTGCATTGTAGTCTATTGAGTTGATTGAACACTCGCAATCAATCAAATTTATAGGATGGTATATTTCACTGTTCATTTCCATCGTTAATCAATGATGAATAATCCTTTTGTATCAAGTACGTTGCTAATCTTCCCTGCATATATAACTTAGCCGCATAGCCTAAGGATACTTGTTGCTCGTTGCTACGAATGGCCGCTATATAGACCGGGATATTTATGATTGGGAACATGACTAAAACCGAATATATCACATTTACACGATACTGAGTCAGTTCATATTGGCTATATCTGAATCTGATGTAATAGAGGTTCAGCAGATATACGTTCACATAGCCTAATGTCAGGAAATACAATGGCCTCAGTCTTTTGCTCCAGATTACTGACACAAGCCGTTTATATATCATTGGCGAATACATTGTCAGCCATAATGTAAAATTGGAGAAAAGTATGAGAATTATCCCATACGCTCCAAATATTTTCAACAATGTCAACGATTTAAGCCCACTATCAAACAAGCATACTATGGCAGTCGCCAACATACACCATAAATCAATGGTTAGCAACACGGCAAACGCAATAAAGAGCCAAAAGAATAGCTCATTGACCGCATTTCCACATCTGTTCCAAAATCGTTTATCGGTTGGTTTCATATTTTATCAAGATAAACAACAACTCGTGAAAAAGATGATTTCATCTCGTTTGTGAAATCTTCTTTTTTCACGATTCGTTGGTACATTCGTTTAACGTTTTCGTAATCAGCGTTATTGGAGAGTTTGGCAGAAATTAGTCCAACCATACAATGAGTATCAAGACCGGAACAATATGGACTATATTGTTCTATTGGCATAGTATTGAATAGCCGGTCTATTGAATCGATACTGTCATATTGAGAGAGAAAATCCAATGCAATAGGAAGTAATGGAGACAGCCCCATATCAAGCCGATTGTAGTCGTCATACTCATTGTCTGAAAGAATAAAGCGGTCTGTTTTGGCAACCTGCATTTTCCATCTTAAATCCGGATTAAATCCTTGCAGTTTTATTCTTTGAAGCAATAAAAGATTTATAAATGCAGAATGGTTCGGAGTGAAGCCACAGTCATTGCATATTGTGGTTATCTCTCCATAGTCCACACTGACATACGGAAATATGTTTACCTCAAAACCCCATGAACAATAAGTGAATAATATTTCATCAGTACGACTGCCGACTTTTCGACTCAACGCAAATCGCCCCCGGAGGATCTTGAAACCGTTAGCTGCAGCGAATGGCTCCAAGGTGGAGAAAATATGCTTTTTAACGTCCTGTATCTTCATAATCACATCCTGTTTATGATAGTGTAAGGCATTAGAACCTTTGATAAATCAATACCTCCGCGGAAATCTACGTCAGTAAGGCTGGCTTCGGAAAAGTCAACATCCTCCAATCGTCCTTTATTAGACACCCAAAATGATAATTTATCCCCATAATAATAGCTGTTGAATTTCGGTCCGCAAAACACGCAACCATGAACGGTTCCGATAAATTTGCACTTTGAAAATGAAGCGGCAATGAATGTGGTATTGAAGTCGCAGTTAATAAACTTACAACCAATGAAATCTGCAATTCCGAGACTTCTTAATTTGACATTTTCAAAGTGCAACCCATATAAACAGTTTTCCGCAACAAGACTGAAGTCCGTCCACCCATAGAGAAATGTTGTAACTTACCTCCTTTGAAAACACATTCTATAAATCGACACCCTCTTGCAAGGACATCGGAAAAATCACATCCAAGAAATTGACATCGCTCAAATCTCTTTTTAGTCCACCACACGGCAACACCTCCATTACAGAATGAGGTGCCCTTAAAAATCTGATTGCTATATCGTTTATCGGTCAGTTTCATCTATTTTCTCTCCTTTTTTGTGCTTCAATAAATTCTTGTTTGCCGGGAAAAGTCTGTGCTCCTAAGACTCCGGCACTAAACTCGAAGACAGTCGAGTCATTATATACTATCAGACACGGATCAGCGTTTATGCTGTCCTGCTGGTCATACGAGAGAGGATGATTATAAAGACGATATGAGTACATTCCCATATTTATGCGTCGGAATCGGATAGTTGAATATTCCGAATCGGGATAATTGTTGACATCTATCCCTATGCAGCCTAAGTAGTCTAAGCTTTCTTTTAGTTTCTTCAGTTCAAATTCGCCCAGAATATCGGATTGGGGCATAGATTGTGGCATATCTCCGTTATCAAATTCAACAACCAGTCGTGTGCTGTCAGGCAGCATATTACGATAACGATTTACTGTATTCCACATCCAGAAAACAGGCTCTCCGTTGTAACATTCAGCCATAATGAACGCATCGCATCTCATAGGTGGTCTATTAAGTAGATAAACTATACCCCCAAGAATTAACAGATCGGCGATATGGAACCATAAAAGAATCTTGTCGGCTTTTGAGTGTCGCCTTACGGCCTTGACAAAAGAATAAATCCAAAATCCGATAAGCGGAATTATAAAGAGGAATACGAAAAACAAGAACACAATGACGCCGACCGCCCGAAAATCATCTTTGTCGACAGATGCAATCAAAAACACAAGCAACCAAACCGTGACAACCGCCACAGAAAGATACCGCATGAATCGGCTGAATCGTTGTCGTTTATTTATCGGCTGACTTGTTCGGTTATTCTCCATACTCAATGTTATGGTTTAGTGCGTATTCTTTGGCTTTCTCTTCATCAAACGAGTCGTCAAGGGGGAGTATTGCCACGCCATCCTCTGTTGTTTCGCCGTTGTCGAAATCTCCATAAATCACAATCGCCCCAATTGAGTCCAACGGGGTGAAGGATTTTGGATGTACAAACTTATATCGATGTTTCTCTACTTCAAGCAGACCCTTCTTCTCATAAAGTATGGCACTATCGAAGCCTATTATCTCTGACGGCTCCTTCATGATATATTTGTCCGTTTCGCAATACACGGCATCAAACGTCAGGAATGTAAAGATCAAGCCCGCAATTGAGAGAAGCACCCAACAAAAGGCATATATTCGAGAGATAATATTATACACCGCTTTTTTATCGCGAATGAAATATACCGCACAACCCGAAAGGGCGGTAATCCAAAACAGTACATAGCCTAACCGCCAACGCAACTGCAATCCGTTCAACACCACAAAGAGGAACAGCGCCAGCATCGCGGCATGAAAAGCCAACAACATTATCTTCTGCCACTTATTCATAGTCATAACGTGAAGTGTATGATTGGTATTGGATGTTGTTCATTTTCAGATATTCTTCAAAGTTTTTATAACGACGGAAACTTTGGAGATAATCTTTGTATGCCGGATAGTATCTACGACAATCGTTGATCAGAGTTTCACAAAGTGGCATGTCTAATCTTTTTGATAGATACTCAAATTCATCTATATCTTTGAGCATTGCCGGAAAATCCGTTATACTTGCTCCATTCATGCCGTTTAATATGCCCATCGGCATCTCATGAATGGAAAACTCAAGAAAAAACTTGAGTGCATGATATTTGTATCTGAGCGCATCAACATTATCCTTATCATGTCCAAGCAGCATATCAGCAAGTTGAAACGGCTCGTATTTGTATTCACAAAATTTGCAGAACAGTTCAAGCGGACTATTGGTGTTCAAATAAGAATCCTCATGGCCACAAAAACAATGGAACAAGAATTTTAGCCCCTCAAAACCGCCATTCTCCAAATCAGTGGCAATTTGAGGACATATAACCTTGTTGATAAACTGATTGTTCCAACAAATTTTACTATGCTTAGTCCAAAAATCCTGAATTTCTCCGATGGTAATATACTCATTGTCATTCTCTTTTTTATACCATTCAGAGAGCATTCTATGTCTTTGTTTCCTTTCCGACTTGCTTAATCCATCCTCTCGGAAGCTGCTGCAAATTGCAAGATAATCAGATAATATCGGTTTCATCGCTTACCTCCTTTCAGATAGCACAAGAATAACCGACTTTGCGCCCATAGGTTATTGGAGAGAGCAAAGCCAACACACAGAATCAATATTTTATAGAGTGTTGCCATACGCAAAGTTACAACAAAAATCTGTAACTGCGTGATAATGGGGAAAGAAAATCTGGCATAATATATTTTGATGACCTTATTCAATCATACCAATAAGCCAATGTTGTTGAATAAATGCTATCACCAAAATTCAAGTCACAAGAAAGTCAGAAGTAAAATTAGCCCAAATCTTTGTTGCCAATTTGTGACTTTATATCCAATGAAGTAATTTTATTATTTTGTATATCAACAAAGTATCATTCCTATATTCGGTTATCGCCAAACGCCTAATCCCAAATAGACAGTCCACCCCCCACGCCATGCCGATATGTCGACCCCGCGTGCGGGGTGGATATAAGCACGCATGAGCGTTTTTTGACTGCTTGACTACTGGGATGAAAATTTTGGCGAATTTCGATTGGTAGTCAGCTAAAACGCTTTAAAAATATGTAACCTGAAACAGAACTCTTTCCGTTTCGTCGCAAATATACGAATAACTCGGGAGTAATGCCAAATTTATTTGGACATTACAGCACGCAAGTACACGTCAGAGACAATATCTTCTGCTTCTTCCTGACTATCTACAAATAGGAGAGCATGAAAAATCAGACGGCGATAATTTTCGTCGAATAGTTTTTCAAATTGCGCTTCAATGTCGTGATATGAATTCAATGTATGGCTGTTAAAGATTATAATTCGATTCGTATTATACGATAAATAAAGGTCTTTCGTATAGTTTGATATCTCTAAAATTGTATAATCCGGATGTGGGTACTTCACTTGTCGTTTCGCCATCATATATTATTGTAGCGTAAAGCACTTTTTGAGGGAAAGTTTTTTCAAAGTACCGAATATGCTTGTAATAATCGGGATTGAATCCGGAGGACGCTTTAATTTCAAAAGCACTGATACCATCTGTATTCTCCACGATTAAGTCTATTTCCCTTCCGGTTTTATCCCTGAAAAAGCTCAACCGAGGTTTTTTACCGGCATTATAAGCTGCTTTAAGAAAATTGTTTACTACCATGTTTTCAAAGATGGCACCTCGCAAAGGATAATTATCCAATTGCTTCGCCTCCTTTATTCCGAGCAAATAACATAGTAACCCCGTGTCACAAAAGTATAATTTTGATGATTTAGTCAGACGCTTGTTTATGTTGGTACTCCACGGTGGCAGCATCCATATAACATAGGAAGCCTCCAAAACACTCAGCCATGAATCAATTGTTGCGACAGTAACGCCTGTTTCAACAGCGAGTGACGAGCGGTTTAATTCAGTACCCACACGGCCGGCACATAGTCCAAGAAATTTTATGAATTTGTTAAGATCCTTAATATTCATCAGTTGACGCAAATCGCGTTCAACATAGGTGTCAATGTAGCTCTGTAATATTATTTCAGCGGTCTTGATCGGAGACGTCCATATTTGTGGATAGCCACCAAGATACATTAATTCATTCGTAGAAACATAATCCTTACGATTCTGTAAAATTTCATTCACAGAAAGAGGCAGTAGTGTCAGCGGTGCAGTTCGACCCGCCATAGACTCGGAACTGTTGGCCATTATCGAAAAATTACTGCTGCCTGTAATGATAAATTTCCTGTTGCGCCCAATATGCCTGTCTTCATCGACAACGGTTTGCAATGCCCGGAATACCGAAGGCTCTCTCTGTGCTTCATCAATGATAACTCCATTATTGAAACTGTCAATAAAGCCTACGGGGTTGTCATTAAATAACAGGCCGGTTTGAACATTCTCGAAATTGATATATGGCATATCCGGGTACATATGACGGCATAATGTGGTCTTCCCTGATTGTCGGGGACCTGTCAGGGTGATAACGGGGAAAATGTCGTGGGTTACCTGCAATGTCGTACCCAGCGAGCGATCAATATACTCCATTAGAAATGATATCTAAATGTAATTTGGACAAATTTATTTTGCAACTATAAATTTGTCCACAAAGATACATGAAATATTTCCCCAATCCAAATATACATGTGGAAATTGAAGAGAAAATTAGAGTATCTTAAACGAAAGTATTTATGGCTGTTCATGAGTGAATTACTTCCCGCTGGCAGCATTTTCCCTTGGGGGACATTTGTCCTCACGCTTGCTGTCCGCTATTATCAGTTGTTCTATCGCCATAGTGGCATCCTCTGTATGTGTGGCAGTTGACGCCGAGATAGGCTGGATATGGCCGCATATGGTGCGGGGATGGCGGGGCAGGGGCAAAAGAAAGCGGCGCGTCCGGATGGGGACGCGCCGCTTGTGGTTATTGGTCAGGCCGGTGTGGGACCGGCTGGACGGTGTTGCTTAGAGTTTTGGACCAGCTGCAACGAGGGCCTTGCCGGCTTCGTTGTGCTCGAACTTCTTGAAGTTGTTGATGAACATTTCAGCAAGTTTGGTTGCCTTAACAGTCCATTCTTCGGGGTTGGTGTAGGTGTCGCGGGGATCAAGGATCTTGGGATCTACGCCGGGGAGCTCGGTGGGAACTGTGAAGTCGAAGATAGGAATCTGCTTGGTGGGAGCGGAAAGGATGGCGCCGTCGAGGATGGCGTCGATGATACCGCGGGTGTCACGGATGGAGATACGTTTGCCGGTACCGTTCCAGCCAGTGTTCACCAGATATGCCTTGGCACCGCTCTTTTCCATCTTCTTCACGAGTTCTTCTGCGTACTTGGTGGGGTGCAGGCTCAGGAAGGCTGCGCCGAAGCAAGCCGAGAAGGTGGGGGTGGGCTCTGTGATGCCGCGCTCTGTGCCGGCCAGTTTCGAGGTGAAGCCGCTCAGGAAGTAGTATTTGGTCTGCTCGGGTGTCAGGATCGAAACAGGGGGGAGCACGCCGAATGCGTCAGCGCTCAGGAAGATAACGTTCTTGGCGGCGGGGCCGTGGCTACCCGGGGCGATCTTCTCGATGAAGTTGATGGGGTAGCTTACGCGGGTGTTCTCTGTAACGCTCTTGTCGGCGAAGTCGATTTTACCTTCTTTGTCGACGGTTACGTTCTCGAGGAGGGCGTTGCGACGGATGGCGTTGTAGATGTCGGGCTCGCTCTCTTTGTCGAGGTTGATAACCTTGGCGTAGCAGCCGCCTTCGTAGTTGAACACGCCGTTGTCGTCCCAGCCGTGTTCGTCGTCACCGATGAGCAGACGTTTGGGGTCGGTGGACAGGGTGGTCTTACCTGTACCGCTGAGGCCGAAGAAGATGGCGGTGTTCTCGCCCTTCATGTCGGTGTTTGCGGAGCAGTGCATGGAGGCCATGCCGCGGAGGGGGAGGTAGTAGTTCATGATCGAGAACATACCTTTCTTCATCTCACCGCCGTACCATGTGTTGATGATCACCTGCATGCGCTGTGTGAGGTTGAAGGCAACGCAAGTCTCGCTGTTGATGCCGAGTTCTTTCCAGTTTTCAACTTTTGCCTTGGAGGCGTTGAGAACCACGAAGTCGGGGGTGAAGTTTTCAAGTTCTTCCTTGGTGGGGCGAACGAACATGTTGGTCACGAAGTGAGCCTGCCATGCCACTTCCATGATGAAGCGCACTGCCAGACGGGTGTCCTTGTTTGTGCCGCAGAATGCGTCGACAACATAGAGGGGCTTGTCGCTGAGCTCTTTGTCGGCGATTTCCTTCAGTGCGTCCCAAGTCTTGGGCGAGATGGGCTTGTTGTCGTTCTTGTATTCGTCAGATGTCCACCAGATGGTATCTTTCGATACGCTGTCCTCTACGAAGAATTTGTCCTTGGGCGAACGGCCGGTGTAGATACCGGTCATCACGTTCACTGCACCGAGTTCGGTTTCCTGACCTTTTTCGTAGCCTGTCAGGCCGGGTTTGGTCTCGTCGATAAACAGTTCGTCCCACGAGGGGTTGTGGTAGATCTTGGGAGTGCCCTTGATACCATACTGGGTTAAATCAATTGTGCTCATTTTTGTATAAATATCTTAAAATGAAGTTTTTGGTTTTCAGGTAATCGCTGCAGCGTCATTCGTCGCGGAGGGCGTAGGGCTGCTGTTTTCCGAGTGCAAAGTTAATCACTTTTTGTTTATTTGCCAACGCTGATTAAGGAAAAATTTCCGTAATAATTAATTTTTGAATATTTAAGATTACGGTGTCCTGCATGATATGGAAACACTTAAACTACAACACCGCCACAGCGAATCTGGTTCACTGCGGCGGTGTTGTATAGGTTGCGGTTCGAGGTCATTTGTCGGAGGTGAGGTCGAGCACCACATTGTCGCGCCCCTTCTCGTGGTAAAGTTTGGGCAGGGGGGATGCGGTCATCTCCTTGAAGGCCTGACGGGAGCGGTAAATGTCGATGGCGGCGTAGAGGGCTGCGCGCATCGATTCTTCCGAGGCGCGGTTTTTTCCCGCTATGTCGTAGCCGGTGCCGTGGTCGGGCGATGTGCGCACAAATGGAAGTCCGGCGGTGAAGTTCACGCCCGTGTCCATGGCGAGGGTTTTGAATGGAGCCAGGCCCTGGTCGTGATACATGGCCAGTACGCCGTCGAATTTGGTGTACAGTCCGTTGCCGAAAAATCCGTCGGCTGCGTAGGGGCCGAACGCATGGATTTTCATCTGGCGCGCTTTCTCGATGGCCGGTACGATAATTTCGGATTCCTCTTTCCCCAGAAGCCCCTCTTCGCCGGCATGCGGGTTGAGTGCGAGCACGGCGATGCGTGGTTTTACCACGGCGAAATCGGAGGTGAGCGATTTGTTGAACAGTGCCAGTTTCTCCACTATGTTATCTGTGGTGATTGCCTCGGGCACCTTTGCGATGGGGAGATGGGTGGTGACCAGCGCCACGCGGATGTTCTCGTTGAATAGAATCATCAGCGGCTGGGAGCCGTCGGCCGCCGAGGCTGCCAGATATTCGGTGTGTCCGGGGAAACGGAACGTGTCGCTCTGTATGGTGTTCTTGTTGATTGGGGCTGTGAGCAACACATCAATGTTGCCGTTCTTGAGGTCCTCCACGGCACGTTCAAGTGCTATGAAGGCTGCCTCGCCGGCCTCCTTCGAGGCTTCCCCGGGAGTGATGTGGGCATCCTGGCCTATCACGTTTATGATGTTGACCGCATCGGTGGAGGCATCGGCCGCTGAGTTTATCTGCACCGGTTGCCATGGGCCTGCGAGTTCCATGCCTTTGCGGTAGAAAGCTGCAATCTTGGCGCTGCCGTAGATTATGGGGGTGCAGAGCTCCAGAATGCGAGCGTCGTCAAGCATCTTGAGAATCACTTCGTAGCCCACGCCGTTGAAATCACCGTGGGTGATGCCCACGCGCAGGCGGTCGGTGCTCCCTGCCGGTTCGGCCTGTTGCTGTCGGCGGCTCTCTTCCTGCGCCGCGCTGTTATTATTGTTTTTCATCAGATGTGTCGTTGTGTTATGAAATTTGGGGTGAAATCAGGCCGGATGACCTAATTGCACCCCAAATTTAGGAAAAAATTTCGGAAAAGCTACAGACGACACTTACGAAGCCCGGGCGGCAGGTGGTACTGACACAGGTGCGCCGTTGCGGCCGTTGCCGGCAGAAATGTCCGTTGCGTTGCTGTCGGTGCTGATTTCAAAGCGGTTGCGGTCGGGAGTGTTGTAGACTGTCAGACCGAAGTCGGGCGCGGCGGCATGCAGGTGTTCGATGATTTCTGCTTTCACGGCCTCGAACTGCGCCCATCCCGTCATGTTGGAGTAGCAGTTGATGTTCAGCGCCACACCGTAGCTTTCGGGGGGGTCCATGGATATGAGCATGTCCTGGGTCTGCGAATTGATGCGCGGATGGTTCATGAGGTAGCAGCAGGCATAGGCGCGGAACAGGCCGAGGTTGGTGTCTATGGTGCCGTTCACGCTGTGCGAGTTGTTGTATTCCTGGGTGAATACGGCTTTGCTGCCTGCCATCTCCTTGGCTTTCTGCTGCTTTTCGATGAAGTCGGCCAGGAGGGGATATTTCCTGCTTGTTTCGTCAAGGAGTTCAGGCGTGGCCGGACGGATGCTCGAGTGGTCGATGAAGATGTTGTGGTCGATCATGCGCGCTCCCACGGCAAACATGTTGCGCCAGTTCTGGAAGGAGGTGGATACCAGCGTGTAGGGCGGCAGCATTACCATGGTGTTGTCGAAGTTCTGCACTTTCACCACCGTCAGGGTCACATCCATCACGATGCCGTTGGCTATGGTGGAGGGGACGTTGATCCAGTCGCCCACGCGGAGCATGTCGTTCTGCGACAGCTGGATGCCGGCCACGAATCCCAGAATCGAATCCTTGAAAATCAGCATCAGCGCCGCGGCGAAAGCTCCCAGCCCGGCAAGCAGTGTCATCGGCGACCTGTTTATAAGCACTGAAATCGAGATAATTATGATGATTATCCAGAGAATGCCCTGACACACGTTGAGCACCCCTTTGAGGGGATGGTTCTGGGTGTTCTCGCGTTCGTCGAACCGTGTCCAGCAGTACACGAGGATGGAGTTCATGGCAATGGCGAACGTGATAAGGGTGTACACTCCTGCCAGGCGCAGAATCCAGTCGTATGCGCAGGTTGGACGAGAATGCGAACGGAATCAGGGCCAGGAACACCAGCGGCGGTATGATGTTGGAGCATGTGTGGAGCACGCGCTGCGACAGCAGCAGTTCGGCGGCGTGGCTATGACGCAGAGCCACGATTTTTCGGGCGGTATAAAGCGCCGATTTGCGTATGATCACGCCGATAAAAATGGCCATAACCAGCACTATGGCCGCATAAATCAGCTCCTCGATCAGATCGTTGTGGTGGAATCCCACTGCATCAAGTCCCTGGCGGATCATTTTCATGATCCACACGGCGAAGCTGTGGCTCGGCACGAGCGAAGAGTGTGCGGCCTGCGCAACGGCCTCTCCGCTGTCTGAAATGGCGTCCGGTCGGGAGGCGTCTGATGCGGTCGCGGCCAGTACGAAAAAGTTTAAAAGAATCCCTGCCATCGTTGAAACATGTTTATTGTTTCAACGATGGCAGGGATGAAAAGTTCAAGGTCAGCCGTGGGGAAATGAGCGCTTTCCTGCGGAGAACCGGCTGCCCCTGTGGTGTGCTGTTCGGTGCTGACCTTATTTCTTCAATGTGAAGTGACGCGAGGCCAGACGGTAGTTGTCGCAGAAAAGTTCAACGGTGTAATCGCCGGGAGTCAGGGTGGTGTTCACGTCCCAGTAGACGGTGACGCCGCCTATCTCCTCGCCGGCATATTCAATCGATTTTCTTGCTGTGGCGGCCAGTGTGGCGCCTTCGAAAGTGAACGAACCGCCACCCGAAAGGAGGTCGCCTTCAGGGTTTGTGATGCGTACCCATATGGTTTTCTCGCCCACCGGCGTGGAATTGTTCTGCGGAATGGTGAAGGTGACCATGAGCTGACGGGCCTTGGTCACGTTCTTTTCGTTACGGCCCTTTTTGTTGAGGGCCACAAGGTTCACCCCGGTGACATTCAGTTTCTCTGCCAGTGTCATGCGCTCGTTGAGCACCTTGTTGTTGGCCTGCACGGTCTGAATGTTCTGCGACAGCTGCTGGTTCTGAGCCTTGACTTCCTGATTTTCGGTGCGCAGTTCCTGATTCTCCTGATTCAGGGCGTTGATCTGCTCAACATACTGACGCAGAATCCCCTTGAGGGTTCCGATTTCGTCCTGCAGTTTCTTGATCTGTGCGGCCGATTTGTTCTTCTCGTTCTTCAGTTCCTGAAGGAGTTTTTCCACCTGGGCGCGGGCCGCCGAATATTTCTGCACAATCGAGTCGTTGGCCAGCAGCGAGGTCTGGTTCTCATACTGGGCGAACTCGTTGTTTAGCGCGTCGTATTCGTTGGCCAGCTGAATCTGCTCGTTGGCCAGCTGTAGCTGTTCTATCTGCTGCTGTTGCTCGCGGGCTTCCTTGTTGTGGCTCAGAGTGAGCAGAACCACGGCTGCGATGGCAAGCACCAGCAGGGCAGCAAGTATAGACACCCACATGGCCGTGCCCTTGGCTTTTTTACGGGCCTGGGTAGGGTCGGTCACCACATATTCGCGCTCCGGGCGACGGTGGGCATGGCGCTCAGGCCGCGGTGGCTCGGGAGCCATCTGCGGTCGGGGTGGCATGGCCGGTTCCGGAGTGTAGGGACGACGTGGAGGTTCCACCGGACGTTCGTTCCGCACCGGAGGCTCGGGGCGGGTATTTTCATACTTGGGTTGCTCAGGGGCGGCTTTGCGTGCCATGGCAGCTGCACGCCGCAGGCGGTCGTTCAGTGTTTCCCCTCCGGGAAGTGGATTATTTTCGTTTGCCATAGTTCAAAATTTCAGAACGGAACATAAATCGGATGAAGAGAGAATGCTTGGGCGTATCAGAGTCCGCGGCCGTGGCAATTCTTGAATTTCTTGCCTGAACCGCATGGGCAGGGATCGTTGCGCCCCACTTTTGGTGCGGCCTTGGCTGGCTGCACTTTCCTGGGGCCTCCACCGGCGTTGGCCATGGCCTGACGGTTGGCGTCCTCGCCCGGCAGACCCTCTTTCGATGCAGTGTACTGCGAGTAGTCGTTGGGGCGTTCGGGCATAGCCTTGCGCACTTCGGGTGCGGGTGCCTGAGGTGCCGGTGCTGGTGCGCCCTGACCGCTGACGCTCACGTTCGACGGCATGGGCTGCGGCTGGGGACGCGGAATGTAGATCTGCCCGCGCATCAGGGCTGCCAGTGCCTTCTGGTTGAGGTTGTTGAGCATGGCCTCGAAGATGTGGAACGATTCCACCTTATAGATTACCAGCGGGTCCTTCTGCTCGTAGGACGCGTTCTGCACGCTCTGGCGCAGGTCGTCGAGTTCACGCAGGTGCTCTTTCCATAGTTCGTCGATGGTGACGAGCAGGATGGCCTTGTGCCATTCCTTGACGATGGATTTGCATCCTGTGTTATATGCCTCGTTGATGTCGGCACGGAGATTGAACACACGTTTGCCGTCGGTCATGGGCACGAGAATGTTGCCTGTGGCGCCGCGGTTTTCCACCCATTCCTTGATTACCGGGGTAGCTATCTCTATGATGCGCTGCGAGCGGCGGTCGAGATTCTCGTTGGCTGCGGCATACAGGCGGTCAATTTTCTCCTCGCGGTTGAGCGATGCGAATTCCTTTTCGGTGAACGGCGGCTCGATGGTGAGCACGCGCATCAGTTCGAGCGACAGCTCCTCATAGTCGGTGGCCTGGTCGTAGTTGACAACAAGATTTTCGATGAGGTCGTAAATCATGTTGGCGATGTCGATGCCGATGCGTTCGCCGAGCAGGGCGTGGTGGCGGCGGTTGTAGATGTAGGTACGCTGCTTGTTCATCACGTCGTCGTATTCAAGCAGACGTTTACGCACGCCGAAGTTGTTCTCCTCCACGCGCTTCTGGGCGTTCTCGATGGCGCGGGTCACCATCTTGCTCTCGATCATCTCGCCCTCTTTCAGGCCGAGTGTGTCGAGCATCTTCATCACGCGGTCGGTGGCGAACAGGCGCATGAGCTGATCCTCGAACGATACGTAGAACACCGACGAACCGGGGTCGCCCTGACGGCCTGAACGTCCGCGCAGCTGGCGGTCTACGCGGCGGCTTTCATGGCGCTCCGTACCGATGATGGCCAGACCGCCTGCCTCCTTCACTTCAGGTGTGAGCTTGATGTCCGTACCACGGCCGGCCATGTTGGTGGCGATGGTCACGGTGCCTGCACGGCCTGCGAGTGCCACAACCTGGGCTTCCTTTTGGTGGAGCTTGGCGTTGAGCACCTGGCTTTCTATGTGGCGCATGTCGAGCATGCGTTTGAGCAGTTCGGAAATTTCCACCGAGGTGGTACCTACCAGCACGGGGCGTCCGGCCTCGCGCAGACGAACAATCTCCTCGATAACCGCCGCATATTTCTCCTTCTTGGTTTTGTAAACGCGGTCGTCCATGTCGATGCGTGCCACCGGGCGGTTGGTGGGGATGGTGACAACGTCGAGTTTGTAGATATCCCACAACTCGCCTGCCTCCGTTTCGGCCGTACCGGTCATACCGGCCAGCTTGTGGTACATGCGGAAGTAGTTCTGCAGGGTGATGGTGGCGAAGGTCTGTGTGGCCGCCTCCACTTTCACGCCCTCCTTGGCCTCGATGGCCTGGTGCAGTCCGTCGCTGTAGCGGCGTCCCTCCATGATACGGCCTGTCTGTTCGTCGACAATCTTGATTTTGTTGTCGTCTATCACATACTCATTGTCCTTCTCGAAGAGGGTGTAGGCCTTGAGCAGCTGTGTCACGGTGTGCACACGTTCCGATTTCACGGCATAATCAGCCATGGCCTCGTCCTTTTTCTGCTGACGTTCGGCAAGGTCGGTGATATGCTCGAGGTCGGAAAGTTTTGCCGCGATGTCGGGGCAGCACAAAGAACTGAGGGTCCTGATTGCGGTCGGTGAGCACGTCGAAGCCCTTGTCGGTAAGTTCCACCGAACGGTTCTTCTCGTCGATCACGAAGTAGAGCGGGTCGGTGACAACGGGCATCTCGCGCGAGTTGTCCTGAAGATAATATGCCTCGGTCTTGAGCAGGGCGTTCTTCATCCCCTCCTCGCTGAGGAACTTGATGAGGGGGCCATACTTGGGCAGACCCTTGAATGCGCGGAACAGCAGCAGTTCGCCTTCCTTGCGCACCTCCTTGTCCTCGCTTGCAATCTTCTGCTTGGCTTCGGCCAGAATCTGGGTGACCAGGCGGCGCTGTGCCTGCACCACCTTCTCTACATTGGGTTTGTACTCGTTGAACATCTGGTCGTCACCCTTGGGCACCGGACCGGAGATGATGAGCGGCGTACGGGCATCGTCGATGAGCACCGAGTCAACCTCGTCGACAATGGCATAGTAATGTTTGCGCTGCACCATGTCCTGAGGCGACATGGCCATGTTGTCGCGCAGATAGTCGAAACCGAATTCGTTGTTTGTTCCGAATGTGATGTCGCATTCGTATGCGCGGCGGCGCTGGGGGGTGTTGGGCTGATGCTTGTCGATGCAGTCAACGGTGGAGCCGTGGAACATGTAGAGCGGACCCATCCATTCCGAGTCACGTTTCGACAGATAGTCGTTGACGGTGACCACATGCACGCCTTTGCGCGAAAGCGAACGGAGGAACACCGGGAGAGTGGCCACGAGGGTCTTACCTTCACCGGTTGCCATTTCGGCGATTTTACCCTGGTGGAGCACCACGCCGCCGATGAGCTGCACATCGTAGTGCACCATGTCCCATACTATCTCGTTGCCGCCGGCAAGCCAGCGGTTTTTCCAAAGAGCCTTGTCGCCTTCGATGGTCACGAACTCCTTACCCTGGGCGGCAAGTTCGCGGTCGAGGTCGGTGGCTGTAACTTCCACCACTTCGTTGTTGGCGAAACGGCGTGCGGTTTCGCGCATGGTGGCGAACACGATGGGCAGATGTTCGTTGAGCTGGTCCTCGAGAATGTCGAGAATGTTCTTTTCATGTTTGTCGATCTCGTCCCACAGCGGCTGGCGCTGGTCGAAGGGGAGGTCCTCCACACGGGAGCGGATTTCGGCGGCCGAGTCCTCGTCGGCTTTTATGGCATTGGTTATGTCGGCCCTGACCTGATTGATTTTGTCGCGGAGCTGATCGTTGGTGAGGTCGGTGAGCGTGGGACCGAGGGCGTTGATTTTGTCTACTATGGGCTTGATTTCCTTGAGGTCGCGTTGCGATTTATTCCCAAAGAGTTTGCCCAGAATTGATTGGAGTGACATTATAGGTGTATAATTCTGGTAATTGAATTTTCTTGTTTTTATTGTGGTGATGGAGAATGAGGCACCCGGGAAGCACTGTTACAGACGCAGCCCGGGAAGGGCGGCGCCGCTGGGAGCACGTATGCGCAGGATTCCGGTCACTGTCGGAGCGAGTGCCCGTGCATCCACCGGGGTGGTGATGGTGACAGGCTGCAGCGACGGGGAGAGGATGAAGGCCGGAGCCACCGAGGCTGCGGCACGCAGGGTGGTCTGCGGGCTGTCGAGCAGGCTGTCGTCGTCTGTCTCGTGCCATCCCGGCGCTATTGAAACAAACACGTCGCCCGCTGTGTTCACAAGCGTGTTGCGCCGCATGGCGTCCGGACGCTCAGTGGCACGTCGGTCGAGCACGTCGTCGATTGTCCAGGCGTTGGTCACGCCGCTCATGCGGGTAAGGAAACGGGCTGATTCATCGCGCATGGCGCGCAGGTCCTTGCCGCGTTCCTTTATGAGGTTATGGTTGAGAAAGAGTTGTCCGTTATGATATCCCGATACCCATTCGCCGTTGCCGTGGATGGCCATGAGGTACATGTTGAGCAGCGACACGGCCTTCCGCGAGGAAAATTCGCCGAACGGGGTTCCCCATTTGTCGTCGTCGCGGCGGCTGCGGTTGGTGGGTGGTGTTCCGGCGAGGAATACCATTGTGCGGTCCATTCCGGGACCGTTGGTGTCGATGGCCTTGAAGAGCTGTGCCAGGTCGCGGTCCAGACGCAGGTAAGCGTCCATCATTTCCGGCCTGTTGTCCGCCTCGCGGCCATAGATATAGGGCTGCAGCGAGTAGCCGATGTTGAGCATATCGATGCTCTGGCGTTTGCCTAACTGCAGGATGCCTATGTAGTCAGTGGCCATGCCGGTTATGTCGGTGTTGACTGCCGGCGAGTTCTTGTAGGCGATGAAACGGTTGGTGTTCTGCCGGGGGAATGTGTGGCGGAACGGATAGAGTTTCTTGTATTCCGGAAGGTCGGGGAGCTTGTCGAGCGACACCAGCGGCGTCCATTGCAGGGTGTCGAGGCGGTACTCGTTGGGCTGCCGGCGGTTGCGGTCCTGCGCAGGCGAGGGGAGGTCCTTATAATAGGTTGTTGTGGCCCATTTGCCCGTCTGGTCGTTGATCCAGAATGCGCTGTTGCCTGCATGTCCGCCCAGGATTATGGCCTGCGGGGCATCCGGGGCTATGGCGTAGACATAGCCCAGTCCTCCGGCATCGATCCGCAGCTCATCGGCGATGGTCGAGGCAGTGAGCCCTTTGGGCGACAGGGTCTCGTCCGTGTAGTTGCCTATTGTTTCGGTGTCAAGCAGGATGGAGGCCACGCGGCGGTCGGTGGGGTTGTAGACCTCCTTGGCCGGAATGCCGTTGACCGAAGGAGATGTACCCGTCATCACCATGGCAGTGGCGGCGGCACCGTCGAGCGGTGTGCCGTAGTCAAGGTCGGTGATAAACACTCCCTGGTCCAGCAGGCGGCGGAATCCTCCGTCGGCAAACTGGGCGCGGAGCAGGTTGAGGTAATCTACCGTCAGCCCCTCCACAACTATCCCCACAACCAGTGCCGGACGTTGCCGGGGCGCCTGCGCACCCTGGTGGGGTGCAGTCTGCCCTGTCACGCCGATAGTGGTGAACGCTGCCACGAGCAGCGCCGCCACAGAGGTTGTGAGTTGTTTTCTTTTCATTATAGTTTTATGGTCGGTTTGTCAGAATGTGATGAATGCTGTGCTTTTTATATATGTACATATATGTGGCCGAGCGCATCATATCACACAAGACAAGCAAAGGGAAAGCCGTGTTTAGGGCTTGCCCGAAAAAGTGGCTGCCGGCCAAAAGCACAGTCAGCGCCGCAAAGTTACAAATTTGGTAGCAATAAACCGCGCGTCGGCATTTTTTTATCCAGATGCCGACGGCAGGAATGATGCACAGGGGATTGAGCCAGAGATATAGCCAGTTGGGCGATGTTGCCTCATGCTCCGATACGAAAATCAGGAACGTGAGCACGCATCCGGCAAGAAAGAAGGCTGAATAAAGCACACTGTCGAACCACCGCGAGAGGCTGTGGGCGCGGATGTCGCGGATACTCAGCAGTGCTGTCACCACCAGCAGCATTACGGCCATTCCCATTGGTGACAACGGCCAGGGCGTGGGCTTGTCGGCGGTCCCTTCGGGCGCACCGTCAACCAGGATTGATGTGGACGACACCACCGGCCGCGGTGTTTCTCCGGCCGATGAGGGGATAAATACGGCGCTGCTCAGCTTCTGCTGGAGGTCGACGGGGGCGAATGTCTGTTCGCGCGACGTGATGGGGTGGTCTATGCCGGAGCCCAGTGCGAGGTCAATGCCGAACTGATACCACGGATAGGCGCCATGGTAGCGCGTCATGTCCCGGCGGAATGTGGATTCGGGGGCGTCGGGCAGCTGGATGGAGGTGCCTGCGGCTGCTTCTATCAGTGCCAGCGGGCGGGTGGCGCAGTTGTCCTTTACGTAATTATAACGGTACGTGCGGTTCTCGGGACGCAGATTTTCGGCCACAAGCTCCTTCAGCCGTTGGGCCTGCATGGGGGAGAGGTCGATGACCTGCTCGGTGACGCACCGGTGCTCGCGGCTGTATTCCTCCACGAACAGTTCGGTGGGATAGGCCACGGCCATGTAGTCGGTGGCGCCTTTGACGAATCTGTATACAAAGTTGGGGGTGGTGAAATCGAACACGCCCCAGTTCACCACAATGTCATAGTCATTCTGTGTGATGGAATCCGGCGTTTCAATCAGCCGGAGAGCAGTGTGCCCCTCGAGCTGGTACACCTCCCGTCCGGGGGCGCAGGTGAGCAGGCTCACGCGCAGGGCTGCCGTCGACTCGGCGGCGAAGCCAAGGGGAAGCAGGCATGCAAGCAGCAGGCGGACAAAGTGGTTCATCGTCGGTTATTCTGAATAGTAAGTGCGGCGTACGCGCGGGCTTACCGAGGTTAGAATTTCGTAGGGGATGGTGCCGAGTGCGTCGGACAGCAGGGAGGCAGGATTCTCTTCGCCGAAAATCACTACGCTGTCGCCCACATGTGCATCGGCATCGGTCACGTCGAGCATGAGGATGTCCATGCAGATGTTGCCCACGGTGGGGCACTTCACACCGTTTACAAGGAAGCTGACGTTGCCGCAGCCCATGTGACGGTCAATGCCGTCGGCATACCCGATGGGAACGGTGGCTATTACGCTGCGGCGTTTCAGCACACCGCGCTGCCCGTAGCCTATGGTGGTGCCGGCTTCCCATGTTTTCAACGCGATTATGGGGGAGCGGAGGGTGGACACCGGACGTAGCTGAGCTTCCGAACCGTCGTTAAGCACCGGTACGCCGTAAAGCCCTATCCCCAGGCGCACCATGTCGTACTGATACTCGGGGAAGCGGATCATCCCCGCCGTGTTGAGTATGTGGCGCTTGATTTTGTGTGGGAAGGCATCGGTTATGGCGCGTGAGCACCGTTCGAAAAGGTTGAGCTGGTGCATGGTGTAGTCGTCCTTGTCGAAACAGTCGGCTGTGGCGAGATGTGAGAACACCGAGCTTACCTCCACTTCATTCTGGCTGCGGAGCAGCTCGATGAGGCGGGGAAGGTCGGATTCCAGGAATCCCAGACGGTGCATGCCCGTGTCGAGCTTGATGTGGATGGGATAACGGGTAATGCCGAGCTTGCGGGCCTCGGCGATGATTTCCTCCAGAATGTCGAAGCCGAATATCTCCGGTTCGAGGCGGTTCTGGAACAGCAGGGGATAGTTGAGCACCTTGGGATTCAGCACCATTATGGGCATCGTTATTCCGGCGTTGCGCAAGTCTATGCCTTCATCGAGCACTGCCACGGCGAGATATGCCGCGCCTCGGCTCTGCAGGGTTTTGGCCAGTTCGTACGACCCTGCACCGTAGCCCGAGGCTTTCACCATGGCCACCATGCCGGTGGTGGGCTTGAGCTTGGAGCGGTAGAAATTGAAATTGCTGACCATGGCATCGAGGTTCACTTCAAGCACGGTTTCGTGTGTACGTGCCTCCAGGAGGTGAACCAGCCGGTCCATGCCGGAGTCGGGGTTGCCTTTTATCAGGATGGCCTCGTTGCTGAAATCGGAGGGGGAGAGAGCGGTCAGTGCGCAGTCCATGTCGGGATAGCAGCGTGTGCCTTCCGGCAGGAGGTCGCGGTAGGCCGAAATCTCTTTCCCGATACCGATGAGGCGGGTGATGTGGCGCGCTTTGCAAAGCCGTGCGAGTGCCGCATAAGCTTCGGCGGCATCATTGCCGGTGTGGTCAAGGTCGGCGAGGATGAGTGTGAGCGAGTGGCGTTCGGTGGCGTGCAGCGCAAGGAAATCGATGGCCGGGGCGAGCGAATGGAGGTCGCAGGTGTAGTCATCGGCCACAATGATGCAGTTGTTCACCCCGCCGGTCACGTTCAGGCGTGTCCGCATGGGGCGGATGGTGGCCGCTGTGGCTGCTGCCGATGGTATATCAATACCTGATGCCGCGATGGTGGCCAGACATGTGTGCAGGTTGCGCACTTGCCATGGCTTGGTGAGATTCGGGTTGTCGATGTCCGGATGTGCATCCGAGGCGTTGACCAGACGGACGTCATGACGCAGACGTCCTTCGGCACGTGCCTCCCTTACGGCCTGTTCTATTTCGGGGTCGTCGGCGGGATATACAAGTGTGGCTGCGTTGCGTGCCAGCAGCAGTTTCTCCGCGATTTTTTCCTGACGGGAGGTGAACCCTTCGTCGTGAGGCTCGCTTATGTCGGTGAGTACAACAATGTCGGGGCGTATGATGCTTTCAAGGAGCGCCATTTCGCCGGGACGCGAAATCCCGGCCTCTATCAACGCTACACTGGCGTCGGGGGCGGTCTGCCATAGCGAAAGAGGCACGCCAAGCGAGGAATTGTAGCTGCGCGGTGAGCGCTCAACGGCTACTTCCGGTTTGAACAGCCTGTAGAGCCACTCCTTCACCATGGTTTTCCCTTTTGAGCCGGTTATCCCTATCATAAGGCCGTTGAAACGGGCGCGGTGGGCTGCCGCGATGGCTGCCAGCGTGGCAGCCGGTGAGGCGGCGTGCAGGAAAGTGGCTTCGGGATAGAGATGCGCGTCGGCGAAATTGTTGTCGACAACGAAGGCGCGCACGCCCTTGGCGTAAAGTGCGGGGATATATAGGTGTCCGTCGCCGCTGTGCGTGCGCAGCGCGAAGAACATTGTGGTGTCGGGTTCGGTGAGGCTGCGGCTGTCGATGAGCAGATGTGCCACCACGTTACGGCTGCTGCCCGGTGTTACATGCAGACCGAGCTTTTCGGCCTCCGGCTGCAGGGCCTCGATTATTTCGGTAACGGTATATTTCATTGCTTCTATTGGAAAATCGGATTGCCGGATGTCATGCGGTTCATGGCCTCCGTAAGTTCGGGATGTTTTTCTGTGAGTTCTTCGGCCAGAGTGATGGTGTCGTTGGCGAAACGTGCGTATTCGCCTGAACAGTCCCCGGCCATCGGGCGATGTGCCAGACGTCGGTAAAGGCGCAGGCAACTTTCCGCCAGAGTGCGTGTGCCGGAGGAGAAATAGGTGTGGGAGAAACGGTCGAAAATATGGTCAGCGGCCGTTTCGGAGGGGTGAATCATGTCGGCGGCATAAAAGCGGTAGTCGCGCAGCTCGTCGTTCATGATTTCGTAGGCCGGGAAATAATGCGAGCCGGTGGCTGCGCATATCTCCTCGGTGGCCAGCAACAGCCGTGCCTTGCTCAGCTTGTCGGCATGGAATCCGTAGGCTTTGTGGCGAATGGGACTTACGGTGAATATTACCATCAGTCCGGGCGACATGGTCTGCAGCCTATTTATAAGCGCCGTGAAGCGTGCTGCAATCGCCTCGACCGGGATGTCGGTCTCTGAAAATTCGGATGGTGGGAGCTTGTGGCAGTTGCCGGCCACGCGTCCGGTGGCCTTATGTACGAAAGCATGTGCCGAGCCGAATGTTATCATCAGCACTTTGAGTGATGGCAAGGCATCGTGGAGTGCCGTGACGGCACTGTTCATCCCTTCGAGGGCTTCGGCGCAATCGGTGCGAGAGAACGCCGAGTGGAAATCGAGACAGTGCCACATCCCGCGGGCCTGGAAGAGGTCGGCAGTGGTGTATGAATAGCCATTGATGGCGCGTTCCAGGGCATCGGCTATGGATAGCGGATTGTAGAGTGTGCCGAGAGGGTTGACCTGAACGTTGAACAGCCGTTGACGCAGCCTGTCGCCGACGGCATCGGAAAAGCAGGAGCCGATGGTGACAACAGGCATGCCGTGCGCTATCTTGTCAGGCGATTCCGGAATCTTTACTTCTGTCGACCATTCCATGTGCGGTTGCGTTTGGTTAGAACATCCGGTAGTTGATTGACAGCACCTGGAACTCGGTGCGGCGGTTTATCTGGTCGGCTGCATCCTGGTCCTCTTCCGAAAGAGCCTCGATATATTCAGGGGTGAGCACGTCGCCTTCCTTGAATTGCGGGTAGAGGCGTGCCAGTTTCTTGGTGATGGTTTTCGGGCGGCTCTCGCCGTATCCCTGGCTCTGCAGGCGGTCGGGCTTGATGCCAACGGAAATCAGATAGTCGATTACGGATTTGGCGCGCCGGCCCGAGAGGTTGATGTTATATTCGTCGGATCCGTGGCGGTCGGTGTGCGAGGCCATTTCGATTGTGACGTTGGGATTGTCGCGCAGCACCTGGGCCAGTTCGTCGAGGGCTGCCTGCGATTCGGGGCGCAGCGTGGCCTTGTCGAAATCATAGAAAATATTGTCCACAACCACCGGCTTGTTGATCGAGGCCAGAATGAAGTCTACACCGTACTCGGCGTCCTCCTCGGCTGTGTCGGAGGTGAATTCCTGCTTTGCGTTCAGATAGCCTTTTGCCCCGGCCAGCATCACGTAGTTGATGCCGCGCTGCAGCGGGAACCGGAACGAGCCGTCAGGCTTGGCCACGGCTTTCTGGTTGGAGCCGTCGTTGCCCACGATGCGGATAACGGCATTTGGCACGGGTTCTTCATCCTTGTCAAGCACCCATCCGGAAATCCATATCTGGAGGTCGGGCAGCTCGAACGAATATATGTGGTCGTATCCGCGGCCGTCGGTGCGGTTGGAACTGAAGAATCCGCGTTCGCCGTTGCCGAACGTTATGCCGAAATCGTCGGCACTCGAGTTGACGGGCTTGCCCATGTTCTCCACTTTCCATCCCCCCGATTTGCTCAGCGTGGCCTTGAAGATGTCGAGGCCGCCGTAGCCGGGGTGGCCGTCGGAGGCGAAGTAGAGGATGGAGTCGGTGCGTACGAAGGGGAACATCTCGTCGCCGGGGGTGTTGATGAATTCGCCCATGTTCTCGAGTGTGCCCACCCGTTCGCGCAGGTTGATGCGCCATATGTCCTTGCCACCTGAACCTCCGGGCATGTCGGATGTGAAGTAAAGCCAGTTGCCGTCGGGAGATACCGCCGGATGTCCGTAGCTTGAGATGGTATCGGCGGTTATCTCGAATTTCACCGGGGCGCTCCAGCTTGCGTCGGAACGCTGGGAGGTGTATATTTCAACTCCGGTATTGGCGTTGGGTTCGCGACGGGCGCGGGTAAGATACATGGTGGAGCCGTCGGGGGTGAAGCTTATGATCCCCTCGTCGAATTCGGTGTTCAGCTCACCTTCCACTGCTTCCGGGCGCTGCCATTCACCTTTCTCGTTCTTTTTGGCCATCCAGATGTCGCCCTTTTTCATGCCGGTGATTTCGCTTTTCTTGTCGCCGGTCACCTTTTCGTTGGTTGTGGTGAAATAGAGCACGTCGGCCTGCTGCGGGTCGATGAACATGGGGGCGAAGTCGGCACGCCGCGAGTTGAAGAGCTTGGCGTTCTTAACCACATAGCGTGTGGTCTGGTTCTTGCCGGCGAGTGCCATGCGGCAACCGGCAATGCCGTTCTGAGCTTCGGCCGACTGAGGCACTTTTTCCAGAAATTCGGCGTAGGATTTTTCGGCTTCGGCATATTTCCCCTCGGCCTGCAGAGCCTGACCACGGTAAAGGAGTGCCATGGAGTCGGGGTAGCCGTAGCGCAGGGCGTTGGTGTAGGCCGATGCCGCACGCGAACTCATGCCGAGCTTGGTGTAGCAAAGCCCCATGCGATAGGCCACTTCGCCTCGCTGCGGGCGCTGCTCGCGTTTCGTGAGCTTGTTGTAGACCTTGCGGTAGGTTTTCTGCGCCTCGAAGTATTCGCCACGCTCATACTGCTCGTTGGCAACCGAAAGTTTGGCTCCCCGGCAGCTGCCGAGCAGCAACAGGATTGCCACCGAGGCCAGAACCCACAATGCTTGTTTTCCTGAATTCATCATAACGTTAAAACGCACGCACACGCGCAATAATTGTGCGAAGTTACAAAATCCTTTCCACACTTTCGGCATCCGTGATGCTGCGGGCCGCTTTTTGCCGGAGATTGCGGCGGTTACGGATTAATTTGCTATCTTTGTGTCGTGGTTGCACACTTCTGCGCGGTTTGTGCATTTCACCCGTGGCGCCTGGGTGATCAAGGCTTTGTTATTTATGATTAAGAATGATTGAAATGATATACGACAACAACGTACTTAAGATATACGAAAATTCGTTCAAGGACAACTGGGATTTGCCCGCGCTTGACGAATATGGCTCGGACGAGGTGCTTACCTACGGCGAGCTTGCCCGCCGGATAGCCCGCCTGCACCTGTTCTACAAGCAGTCGGGCGTTCGTCCCGGTGACAAGATTGCCCTGCTCGGCAAAAATTCGGTTACCTGGGTAGTGGTGTTCATGGGCACCATCACTTACGGTGCGACCATCGTGCCTATTCTTGCCGATTTCAATGCTCACGATGCGCAGCATATCATCAACCATTCCGATGCCACGCTGCTTTTCGTGACACAGAGCATCTGGGAGACACTGGAATTCGAACAGATGCCGCGACTGAAGGCGGCTTTGTCGCTCGAAACGCGTCAGGTGCTGGCCGAACATGTCGTGGCCGGCGGAGATGACGCCGACATTGCAGGCGCCCAGCCGCAGCAGGCTGAAAAGCCCGTGACCAAGCTTATCCGCAATCTTTCGCGCAAGTTCAGCAGCCGCTACCGCAACGGTTTCGCCAAGGAGGATGTGAAATATCCTGAGATGGCTGCCGACCAGACTGCAATCATAAATTATACATCCGGCACCACCGGCTTCTCGAAAGGGGTTATGCTCACGTTCGGCAATATTGCCGGCAACGTGGGAT
>VOFJ01000701.1_pt1 | contig 85271 bp, 83 predicted proteins | sample 5384081 | NCBI WGS metagenome assembly VOFJ01 (sample SAMN12384729, study PRJNA508395) | human gut metagenome | isolation source: healthy gut I | host: Homo sapiens | reverse complement strand
CTTTGGCTCACCAGCGGGAATCCGGTTGAGCCGGAAGAGGTAGCAGACTGTCGGCGTGGAGAGTTGCAGCAGCGATACGCGGAACGTGACGCCCGGGCGGAACGAGGGGCGCGTCTCGGTGTCGAAGCCGATGACGGGCTGCTCGGCGAGCGTTTTGCAGGCCGCGGCGATGTCGCGTTCGTGCTCGACGATGCGGATCTCACCCCGGAACTCCACGGCCGGGAGCAGGGCGGTCTGCTCGTTGCTGATTTTATCGATGAAATTGTTAATTGTGGTCATGCGGTGAAAATTCCCACAAATTTACGCAATTATTTTCAGAAAAGCGGCTCTTCGGAGCGCTATTTTGCCTTCTCCGGGCTGTCGGGAGCGCTGAAAAGCCCGAGCCGTCCGTCCGCGAAGGTCCGGACCGCTCCTTCCCCGAGCAGTTCGCGCACCGCTTCGGCCAGCCGCTCGGGCGGGCAGGCCAGTTCGGCGGCCAGTTGGCGCGGGTCGGCCGGCGACCGGGCGAGGCGCTCCAGGAGTTTTTCGCGCAGGGCGCTTTCGGGGCCGGGCGCATCGCCGGCCGCTCCGGGATTCGGGGTTCCGGAAGCTGTGCCGGCCTCGCGGGCGGCGGCTTTCGCGGCCCGTTTGCGGGCCAGGCAGACGTCGCAGACCCCGCACGGAGCAGGGTCCTCCTCGCCGAAATACCGCTCCAGCACGGCGCTGCGGCACTCCTGCTCGTTGGCGGCGTAGGCGATCATCTGCTCGAACGTTCGCGCATCAGCTGCTGCCGCCGCTGGTAGGTTTCGGGGGCGATGTAGAGGTCGGCGCGGGGAAGCCGCTCCTCGTTCAGGAAGAGGATCGGCGAGCGGTTGGACGGGACGTAGCGGATGACGCGCAGCTGCCAGAGCCGTTTGAGCAGCTCCTTGACCCGCTCGACGGTGTAGCCGCTCCACGTGGCGATCTCGCCCTCGTCGATCTGGCGGAATTCGGTGAAGACGCCGTTGTAAAGGCGCAGCAGCGTGCGGATGAAGTGGTCGAGTTCGTCGCGCTGCACGCGGAGTTTGTACAGCTCGTCGCGGCTGACGCAGAACATCACCCGCGCGGGGTTCTCCTGCGCGTCGGTGAGGGTCATGTAGCCGTTCTGCTGGAGCAGTTTCAGGGCACTCGCGACGGTCCCCGAATAGAGGCGCTCGCGGGCGCAGAAGTCGTGTATGTTGAACAGGAACGACGCTTCGCCCCCGTCGCCGATGCCGATTTGCAGGTAGGAACAGACCCGTTCGTAGATGTCTTTGATCTTCTCCAGCGGAGGGAACTCCTGCTCGAAGCGCCGCGCGATGCGGTCGCTGTCGTCCGAGGCCACGAGCAGCAGGGCATAGGCCCGCTGTGAGTCGCGGCCTGCGCGGCCGGCCTCCTGATAATAGCTTTCGAGCGAGTCGCACATCGCGTAGTGGACCACGAACCGCACGTCCGCTTTGTCGATGCCCATGCCGAAGGCGTTGGTGGCGACCATGACGCGCGTCCTGCCCGCGACCCACTCCTCCTGCCGCAGCGAGCGCTCGGCGTGTCCCATGCCGCCGTGGTAGGCCGCAGCCGTCACGCCCTGCTGGCGCAGCATGTCGGCGACCTGCTCGGTGCCCTCGCGCGTGCGGACGTAGACGATGCCCGTGCCGGAGACGTTCGGACCAGCCGGAGCAGCTGCCCGTTTTTGTCGTCGGTGCGGCGGACGCTGTACGAGAGGTTGGGGCGCGCGAAACTGCTGCGCAGGATATGCGGCTCGGCGAAGCGCAGGTGGCGCATGATGTCCTCGGCCACGTGCGTGGTCGCCGAGGCCGTGAGCGCCAGCACGGGAACGCCCGGCAGCTTTTCGCGCAGCTCGGCGATGCGCAGGTACGAGGGCCGGAAGTCGTAGCCCCACTGCGAGATGCAGTGGGCTTCGTCCACGGCCAGAAGCGAGACCTTCATGCGCTCCACGCGCAGGCGGAAGGCTTCGGTGGCGAGCCGTTCGGGAGCGACATAGAGGAATTTGACGTCGCCGTAGACGCAGTTGTCCAGTGCGATGTCGATCTGCCGCGGCGAGAGTCCCGAATGGATGGCCACGGCCGGAATGCGCCGTGCCCGCAGGCGGTCCACCTGATCTTTCATCAGGGCGATCAGGGGCGTGACGACGATGCACACTGCCTTCTGCGCGAGGCCCGGAACCTGATAGGTCAGCGACTTGCCGCCGCCCGTGGGCATGAGGGCCAGCGTATCGCGCCCTTCCATGACGGAGCGGATGATCCGCTCCTGCACGGGACGGAATTCCGTGAAGCCCCAGTAGCGTTTCAGCGTGTCGTATATCCTGTCCGGTGCGGGTCTCATGACACAAAGGTATAAAAAAGAAGGGACGGAAGCAAAACCCGGTTGCATGCGGTCCGGCAAAACGTCCCGACCTCCTGAAAGTACCGTTACGGCTCCAAAACCGGATTGCGGGCCGTTTTATAAAAAAATTAGGCGGTTTGGGGAATTTTTTATACTTTTGCACATTATCAGAACGTTCGACCGATGAAGATACGCGAAGAATACAAAGTCCGGGAGATGGCCGGCGAGCATGTGATCGTGATGCCGGGGCGCGGAGGCGCCGCCGATATGACACGCATCGTGTCGCTTTCAATCGACTTCGTCGATGTATCTGTGGGAGAAGCTGCGGGAACGCGAGTTTACGGCTGCGGACGCCGCGCTGCTGCTCACCGAACGTTACGAGGTCGACGCCGACACGGCCCGGCAGGATGCCGAGCGGTGGATCGCGAGCCTGGCCGAATGCGGAATCGTGGAAAAGTGATGAAATTGAAAAGGTCCATATCGCTGCTGCTGCTCGCCGTCTATCTTTTTGCGACGGCGGGGACGGCTTTGGCATCGCTGACGTGCAAGTGCGTGGCGATGAAGGCCCGCACGGAACACGCGTGCTGCAGCCATTGCCACCATGTGGCGGACCTTCCGGCCGCGGCCGGCGGCGAGATGCGCGCACCCTGCTGCGGCAAGCACCATTCGACCGAAATCGAACTCTACGTATCCTCCTCCTCCGACAGCAACGAGCGGTATACCCGCTGCATCGTCCTCGACCTGCCGCCAGCACTCGCCGCAGAGTGCCCGTGCCCCGCGCATGTTCCTTTTCTGCGCGAAAAGGTCGCCGAGAGGCGGACGCCTTTCGTCCGGGAAGCCTGCATACTCTCCGTCGGCTTCCGCGCCCCTCCCGTATTGGTTTAAGACTCCTTCGGGACCGCTGCCGTGTGCGCCGGTCCGCAATCAGTTTTAACCAATAACGGAATTTTCATGAAATTTTTCAAAATCACTGCATTTTCATTTTTCGCCCTCGCCGTGTGCGGTTCGCTCCGTGCGCAGGATTTGCGGGGTGTGGTCCGCGACGCCGATAATCAACCGCTCATCGGCGCCTCGGTCTTTTACTGGGCCGGTACGACCATCGGGGCCAGCACCGATGCCCAGGGTGCGTTCCTCCTGCACCGCGTAAGGGCTACGACCGCCTCGTGGCTTCGTATCTGGGCTTCGTGAACGACACGCTGGACGTGAAAAGCGGCGTCGATAAGGTCGAATTCACCCTCCGTTCGGAGGGCGTGGCGCTGGAAGGCGTCGTCGTCGAGGGCAATTTAAGCGGCGGCAATTTCGTCAAGCGCGACGGCATCGTCAAGAACGAGATGATTTCGTTCGCGGGTCTCTGCAAGATGGCCTGCTGCAACCTCGCCGAGAGCTTCGAGAATTCGGCTTCGGTGACTGTGGGGTACAGCGATGCCATTTCGGGCGCCCGGCAGATCAAGATGCTGGGGCTGGCCGGAACCTATACGCAGATTCTCGACGAGAACCGCCCGATCATGCGCGGCCTGAGCGCTCCCCTACGGATTGAGTTACACGCCGGGCATGTGGCTCAATTCGATTCAGGTCTCCAAAGGCGTGGCCTCGGTTACGGCCGGCCATGAAGCCATCACGGGCCAGATCAACCTCGAACACCGCAAGCCTACCGACGACGAGCGTCTGTTCGTGAATCTCTACCTCGACGACGAGCTGCGTCCCGAAGCCAATATCTCGACGGCGTTTCCCGTGACGAAGGACAAAAACTGTCGAGCGTCATTCTGCTCCACGGTTCGATGGACACCGACGTGCGCAAGATGGACCACAACGACGACGGTTTCCGCGACCTGCCGCTGGCCGACCAGCTCAACATCGCCAACAAATGGCTCTATGCCGCCGACAACGGCACGCAGATTCGCTGGGGCTGGAAGTTCGTGCAGGAGAACCGGCTGGGCGGCATGCTCGACTACAAGGATACGAAGGCCATGCGCGAGGACATGGAGAAGAACTGGGACTGGCGGGCCGGCGACAAGAAAATGCCGCTCTACGGATCGCATATCCGCAACCGCAACGCCAACGGCTATATTAAAATAGGTATGCCCGTCGGTCCGTCGGTCTACGACCCCGACGAACAGGACGAGATGCGTTCGAACCTCGCGTTCGTGGCCGATTTCGACCACTTCAGCGAAGACGCCTACTTCGGGCTGAACGACTATACGGGCAACCAGAACTCGCTGGCGCTGAACCTGATGTACAACCACTATTTCACCTACCGTTCGTCGCTCATCGTCGGCGTGCAGGGGCATCTGGACTACTACCGCGAGAAGCTCCTCAATCCCACGCCGTGGATCGCCGCCAACAGCGTCCGCGACTACGATTTCGACCGCAACGAGCGCGAGGCGGGAGCCTATGCCGAGTATACCTACGCCATCAAGGACAAGTTTTCGGTCGTGGCCGGACTTCGCGGCGACTACAATCACTATTACGACCGCTTCTTCCTCACGCCCCGCGGGCATCTGAAGTGGAACATCACCCCCTCGACGACGCTGCGCGGCTCGGCGGGCCTGGGATACCGTTCGACGAACGTCATTACGGACAACATCGGCGTCCTGGCCACGGGCCGGGCGATCGCGTTCCTCGACAATGAGTCCGGGAAGTTCGATTTCCGGAAATTCGACCGTATGGAGAAGGCGCTCACCGTCGGCGGAAGCCTCACGCAGACCTTCGGGCTGGTGAACCCGGGCGATGCGACGCTGAGTTTCGACTATTTCCGCACGCAGTTCTACAACTCGGTCGTGGCCGATCAGGGGAGATGTATGCCGACCGGATCGTTTTCTACGATACCGACGGACGTTCGTTCACCGACACCTATCAGATCGACTTTTCGTGGACGCCCGTCGAGCGGCTCGATATTTTCGCGACGTTTCGCTATACGAACAGCGAAATGACGATCGACCGTCCCGACGGAACGACGGCCCGCGTGGAGCGTCCGCTGGTGAGCAAGTACAAGACGCTGCTCAATATCCAGTACGCCACGAAGTTCCGCCGCTGGGTGTTCGACGCCACGGCGCAGCTGAACGGTCCCGCGCGCATCCCGACGCAGACCGGAAATCTGGCCGACGACAAGTATTCGCCCCGTTACCCGATGTTCTTCGCGCAGGTGAGCCGCAAGATGGGCAAGTTCGATATTTATGTCGGCTGCGAGAATATCGCCGACTACCGGCAGAAGGACCCGATTCTCAATGCGCAGAATCCCTACGACTACAAGTTCAACTCGATGAACGTCTGGGGGCCGCTCATGGGCCGCAAGTTCTATGTCGGTCTACGGTTTAATCTCTATTAGGACTGTTTTGAAGACCGATATGGAACAGTGCAGCCAATCCCTCCGAACCTCCCTTTGAAAAGGGAGGCTTGGAAACAGGATAATGAAATTTTCGAAACCTTAAAATAACAGCAAGATGAAAAAGATTTTAATGCTTTGCCTCGCCCTTGTGATGGGCGTCGGCATGTGCGTTGCGGCCGAGAAGCAAACCGGCACAGAAAAAAAGGTGACGACGGTATTCGTTACGGACATCGACTGCGAACACTGCGTGAAGAAGATCATGAACAACGTTCCGTCGCTCGGCAAGGGCATCAAGGACGTGAAGGTGGATCTTCCGAAGAAGGAGGTCACCGTGATTTACGACGGTTCGAAGAACAGCGACGAGAACATCGTCAAGGGTTTCGCCACGATCAAGGTGAAGGCCGAACCCAAAAGGCCCCTGCGAAGAAGTAGCTTCGGCGGGTTTGTTATCGGAAACGGGGAGACCTCATCAGGAGGTCTCCCCGTTTTTCAGTTCCGGGAGGAGGCGATGTGGCGGTGGATCATCAGGTCGGCAAGGAGCAGCACGAGAAAGGCCAGCGCGATGCAGACGCACATTGCGACCAGCGATTTGTCCTCCTCCGGCAGCGCGAGGCGCGGCAGTTCGATGTGCGGCAGTCCGATGTGCGGCAGTTCGGGGCGGGAAGGGCGAAGTCGGGGATTCGCAGCCTGAAATCCGGCCACAGCGCCGTCACACGCGGAGATCAGCGCCGTGAAGCAGCCGACGCCCCCGGCCGTCAGCAGCCACGTTTCGCGCCGTTCGCGCCGTGCGGCCTCGCGTCGCATCCGTTCCATCAGCCGCGGGGGAAGCCTGCGGGCAGTTCCGGGCCGGGACCTGCCGGACCGCGTGGCGTATCGCATCACTCTTTTTCCATTCATCTCGTCGTTTACCAGTATATATAGTTTTTCCGGATCCGGTGGAGCCGCACCTTGACGTTGCCTTCCGAGAGTTCCGTGATCGCAGCGCACTCGCCGACGGAGCGGTCCTCGTAGTAAAACAGCGTCACCAGCGCCCGTTCCTCGGGGTCGAGCCGTTCGACGGCGCGGTTCAGTGCGTCGAGGCGCTCCTGCTTTTCGGCCCACTCCTCCAGCCGGTCGGTCTCGCTGTCGGGCAGGGCCGCCAGCCGCCGTTCATCCATGCCGCAATACTTCGGACGCGTGCGCCGCGCGTGCGATACGGCCGTGTTGTAGGCGATGCGGTAGAGCCACGTCGAAAAACTGCTCCGCCCGCCGAACCGGTCCAGCCTGGAGAACGCCTTGAGAAAAATATCCTGTGTCAACTCTTCGGCGTCCTCCGTGCATCCGGCGATCCGCGCCGCCAGCGTGTAAACCGCCTTTCCGTAGCGGTCGGTCAGCCGGGCGCAGAGTTCGGTTTCTCCGCCCGCGATTCGCCGGATCAGTTCCTGTTCTTCCGTTTGCATGGTTATCCCGTTAGACGCGCCGCGGCGGAAAAGGTTACACGCGGGCCGTGTTTTTTCGTCGTCTGTAACCTTTTTTTGCACATTCGGCGTCTAACAGGGCAAAGATCGCAAAAAAGAATCGGAAACCTTTTAATTTTACAGATTATGGATTTTATCATTATCCCGCTGGTGACGGCAATCGTCACGCTGGGAATTTACAAGTTCTTCGAACTGCTGATCTGTCGCCGCGAGCGGCGCGAGATTATCGGGAAACTCGAACCCGGATCGCTGATCGATTACCTGAAACTGGTGCCGATGGGGCTGCGGACAGGCACTACGATGCGGATTGCGCCCGAAACTGCTCCGGGTATTCCGGCCGGGGCATTGAAAATCGGCAGCTTGCTGCTGGGGCTGGGCGCCGGACTGCTTTTCGGCTTTATGCTGACCCGTGTGACCGAAATCCAGTCTTATGAAACGCGCAGCATCGTCTACGGCGGTTCGGTGCTCGCCTTCGGCGGCCTCGGACTGATCGTCTCGTTCATCGCGGAGCGCACCCTCTCCCGCCGGAAGTAGGGCGGGCAGCCCGCTGCGAAAAAGAGCGTCCCTTGAGGGGCGCTCTTTGTTTTACAGGGGCGGGTCCGCTATTCCATCGGCCGGACGCGGACCTCCGTCACTCCGTCCAGTTCGCGCACCAGACGGTCGATATCGGTCTTTTCATCCACTTCGCCGTAGTGGTAGGGGTAGAAGATCGCCGGTTGCAGCGCTTTCACCGCTTCGACGGCCTGGTCGACGGTCATCGTGTAGGGCTGGTTCACCGGCAGGAAGGCGATGTCGATATTCTTCAGCGCCTTCAATTCGGGCGTGGGTTCCGTATCGCCCGCGATGTAGATGCGCGAACCGCCGACGGTGAGGATATAGCCGCAGTCCTCGCGCTCCTTGGGATGGAATTGCAGGTGTCCCGGAGTGGTGTTGTAGGCCGCCACGGCCTCGACCTTCACCCAGTCGCGCGGCGTGGCGACGCTGCCCGGGCGCATCGTGTAGCAGTTCATTTCGAAAGCCTCGGCCGAGGTGCGGTCGCAAAGGATCTCCGTGTCGGGCGCGAGCAGTTTCTCGACCGCCGCCACGTCGAGGTGGTCGTAGTGCGAGTGGGTGATCAGCACGACATCGGCCTTCGGCAGCGCGCCGTAGTCGGCGTTGGCACTCACGGGGTCGATGTAGATGTATTTGCCGCCCACGGCGATCGAGAGCGAGGCGTGCTTGAAAAAGGTGATCGTGAATTCGGTCCCGTCGCGGGCGGTGAGCCGGTCGGCGGGATATTCGGGGGCCTTTGCGCGGCCGCAGCCGAAGATGGAAAGCAGTGACATAAGAATAAGTACGGTTGGTTTGTGTGTTTTCATAATCGTTCGATCCCGAAGTTTGCGATCAGCGTGTGGTTGGCCAGCAGCCGCAGCCCCGAAGTAGCCGTCGCCTTCGCCGGGGGCGAGTTCCCGCGAGAAGAGCACTTCGCCGTCGGCGGCGTAAGTCGTCCGTCCGCCGGCGACCGTGATCTCGATGCGCAGCGGGCGGTTGGGCCGGAGCAGGTGCGCCGTGTCGGTGTACTGGCCCAGCAGGGGTTTCACCTCGTCGGCCGGGGCGCCGAAACGCCTGCCGTGGTATTTGCGGAAGCGGGTCGTCGTGTTGTCGTTGCCGCCGTAACCCACGTAAAACAGGTTCAGCGAGTTGTAGCGGGCGAACGTGCCCGCGCGCCAGGCCGAGCGGGCGAAAAAGTCGTCCGGGTGTTGGGGATCGGAGGCCGCCCAGAAGCAGTTGAGGTCGGCGAGCCGGTCGTGTGCGCCGCTGCCGATCACCACCGTCGCGTCGTAGCGGATGCGGTAATCCCCCGAGAGCGGTTCCGGATACCAGAGTGTCAGCCCCTCGGGGGCCACGATTTCGAGCGTGTCGCCCCGTTCGGCGAGCGAGGCCGGACCGCCTTCGGATTCGGAGATCCACCGGCCGGAGTGGTTGCAGGCTGCCAGCAGTCCGGCAAAAAGGAGTGTCGTCAGTCGGAGCATCATGGAATAAAGATACAAATTTGCAGCGAAACGGCAAAATAGATTTCGCATACGCGAAAAAAAATCTATCTTTGTGGCTGTACAGCCCCGACGGAACGCCCAAACAGGACGTGAAAAACCCCGGCGCGGCGAAGCGTTCGGTGCGTGCGGACCGGGGCGTGGTGGTACACCGGACGAAAATCGGATAAAAGCAAATTTTTTCCGGCATCCGTGCAGTATATTGCCGCCGGATGCGTTTATATGAATAAATTAACTTAACATACCGTATGAATAAACTTTTTGCAACAATCGCGCTGGCGGCTCTCGCATTCACGAGCTGTATCAAGGAAAACAATACCTGGAAGGAGATGCGCCCTGTCCAGCCCGGAATGTACATCTATGAGATGACGACGAATCAGGATAAACTCGCCATGCGGCCGGCCAATGCGGCGTTGCGTCTGGCGATACTGCTGGCCGAAGCGGAGAAGCAGGGCGAGGATGTCCTGTCCGCAGACCTGAAGGAGATCGTGGTCAAAAAAGGCGACGCCTCGGTCAAGGTCTGGGAAACGCTTTTCGGTTCGCATACGAAGCTCGAACGGCAGGGTGAAGATTATCTGATCACTTACAGCGACGAGGCCCAGTTGCCCGACGGTTTCTTCATGACGGGTTCCGTGCTGGTGAAAACCAACGGGGCGAAGGTGCTGAACCAATCCTCCTATTCTGCGCCCTGGACCGTCGAGATGCAGGATCTCAAGGTGATCGCTTACTCGAATACCGGCCTGCGGTCGGCGTTCAATTTCGATAGCGGGGAGACTTCGCTCTATTTCGACGGCGGCGATTCCTATACGATCGAAGTCTCGTCGATCGATATGCATATCGATAACGTGGATGCATCCTCCAACTGGACCGGCCGTTATACGCTGCGTGCCGAGGATTCGAGCCTGGCCTATTCGCTCTGCACGGGCAAGGATTTCAAGGTCGAAGGCGGCGCTTCGGGGCCGACCGTCTATACGTCCGATGTGGCGCAGTCGGTGGGAATGGGTTATGAACTGACCAACGGCGTTTATCGCGGCATGCAGATTATCAGCGGAACGCAGGAGTGCCGTTTCTCTCTCCCTCTGGGTATGATACGACCGCGTTCCCCGCATCGACGGTGACTTACGAATGGTCGTACGACAGTTCGTCCAACACGATTTACCAAAAGATTTACTACGACGGATACGTTTATCCGAAGGATTGATAAAAGGGCTTATTCAGACTTGCTTGCGAGGCGCGAATGGAATAATATCCATTCGCGCTTCATCCTTTTTGCTGGTGGAGGGGCGGTTCCGGCGGGCGGATCAGGGTTTGCCATCGAGCCGCATGACGGAGGGGATGAAGAATCCCGCTGCGCCCACCGCAACGATGACCGCTCCGGCGACGACGAAGGTCGTGGTGAGTCCCACGTTCTCGGCCAGGAATCCCGTGCCGAGCAGTCCGAGGGCCGCGGGCAGCAGCCCGAAACTGCGGTAGAGCGACATGACGCGTCCCAGTACGCCCGCTTCGATCCGCGTCTGGACCACGGAGACGAACGAGGCGTTGAACACGCTGCTGGAGACACCGGCCGCAGCCGTGAAGAGCGCGAACCAAAGGAATCCCGGAGGCGACAGAAGCCCGGACAATGCGAACGAGAGGCCCACGATCAGATACATCAGGTTGACCAGCACGATGCGGTTGACCCGGTAGGTTCGTGCGCCCATGACGGCGCCGCCCATCAGCGCGCCGCCGCCCCACACGATCTCGATCAGGCTCATTTCGTAGGCCCCTCCGCCGAAGTGCTGCAGCGTCATCAGCGGAAACATCACGCCGACGGGCATGATGAAGAACCACACGAGGACGGCCAGCGTGAAAAACCAGCCCATGCCTGGAACGGCGTGCATGGCGCCGAACCCTTCGCGGAACTCCGCCACAGGCCGGGTTTGCGTGTCGTGTCGCGCGCCGGGTTGGGAATCCGGACGAACAGCAGCGAGGTGCAGGCGATGGCGGCCCCGCCACGTCCAGCAGCAGGATGTTGCCGATCGAGGTGAGGTTGATCAGCAGCGCCCCGGAGGGCCGGGCCCGCGATGCTCGACAGCGAGGCGATGATCTGGTTGACTCCGGCGATGCGCGTGAGCTGCGATTGCGGGGCCAGCAGCGGGACCGAGGCTTGCATGGCGGGCATGTGGAAGGCCGAGCCCGCCGAACGGCAGGCCATCAGGATGTAGATGTGCCACATCTCGGCAGCCCCGGCCCAGAACAGCGCCGCCAGCGCCAGCGTGCAGAGGGCGATGAAGCTGTCGGCGAGAATCATCGTGCGCTTGCGGTCCCAGCGGTCGATGTAGACCCCGACGAACAGCCCCAGCAGCGACTGGGGCAGCATCCCCGGCGATGGCCGCGAGGGGCCAGCACCTCGGCCGAGCCGGTTTCGAGGCTCATCCAGAAGATGATCGAAATAGGCCACGACCTCGCTGCTGAGGGGATCGACGCCAGCTGTCCGCTCCAAATGACGGCGAATGTCTTTTTCCAGCTTTCCACGCTGTGTCCTCCCCCTGCTAGAATCTGATTTTCGGAAAGATGGAGCCCATGTGGGCCTTGTCACCCCCACAGCCGGAGCTTTTGCCCGTCGGTGTAGAGCATCCGGATGTCGTCCGGTGTGCCGATGCCGAAGTCCATGTTATCGCTCTCCGTGCTGCGGATCTGCTGCCCCTGTTCGTCGTCGATGATTCGGATCGTGAACTGTCTGCCGTCGCTTTGCGTGAAGACGACCGGGTGGGGCAGTGTCAATAGCGTGTGCCGCGGGGATTCCTGCGATGAGTGGTTCCTGCAAGGGGGGGTATAAACGAGGGCAAAGTATTGTGTTTCATACGAGTTGAATTTTGGTTTGCAGGTATCGTTTGGAAAAACTTCAGAGAAAAAAGGCGGATACCGAGGTATCCGCCGCTATAAACCTTTCCGCAGAGAGGTTATTTAACTGCTTTAACTATTGCCTCGAATGCTTTCGGCTCGTTCATCGCCAGGTCGGCCATCACCTTGCGGTTGAGGACGATGCCCTTGGCGTTGACTTTGCCGATAAATTGCGAATAGGTCATTCCCTGCGCGCGGACTGCGGCGTTGATACGCGTGATCCACAGCGAACGGAACGTCCGCTTCTTGAGTTGACGGTGTGCATAAGCATAGCACAGACCTTTTTCGACCGTGTTTTTCGCAACGGTCCAAACGTTTCCCCTTGAACCAAAGTTACCTTTGGCAAGTTTCAAAACTTTCTTTCTTCTTGCGCGTGACGCAACAACGTTGACTGAACGTGGCATACTGTAAAGTTTTTGAAGAGCTGTCAGCGATGCGGTTCTCCCGCATTCTTTGGGGCTGTTTCGCTCCGATTAATAAAATGTCCGCCCGGAAATTACTTGACGAGCAGGTTCTTGATTTTGGCTTCGTCAGCCGCAGAAACGGTACCCGAATAGCAGAGGTTACGCTTCTGTTTCGTCGTCTTTTTGGTCAGGATGTGACTGTGATAAGCGTGTTTGCGCTTGATCTTTCCTGTGCCGGTGAAGGTAAAACGCTTCTTCGCAGCGGCATTGGTTTTCATTTTCGGCATTGTCGTAAATAGTTAATTAGTTAAACTTAGCCTGCAAAAAATACGAAATTTTTCCCCACAGTGCACCCTTCCCCGCCGAAATTTCTTCGCAATCCGGGATTTTTTCCTTATATTTGATGTCGTAACGACACTTTCGGCGGGGGCGAATCTTGTGCGGTTCGGTTTTGCAGCGGCCTCTACTTTTTCATATATTTGTATGGACCGAAACGCTCCGGCGGTTGTGTTTCGCGGAGCCGGATGCGGCGGCCGGAGTCCGCACGGAGGCATGTCGGAATTTGTTGTATGAATTTTGCAGGGCGAAGCCCGAAGTGCTTATGGAGATGGAATGGAATTTTATCGTGCGATTGTGCGTGGCGGGGCTTTGCGGAACGGTCATCGGGCTCGACCGCGAATACCGGGTCAGGATGCGGGTTTCCGCACCCATTTTCTGGTCGCGCTGGGCAGCGCCCTGATGATGATCGTGTCGCAGTATGGGTTCGAGGACTTTCTGGCGACCCACGACGGGCTGCGCCTCGACCCCAGCCGCATCGCGGCGCAGGTGGTCAGCGGCATCGGTTTCATCGGGGCCGGCACGATCATCATTCACCGGCAGCTGGTGCGGGGGGGCTGACTACCGCGGCGACCTCTGGGCCACGGCGGGCATCGGGCTTGCGGCCGGGGCGCACATGTATATCGTGGCCGGGCGGCTACCGCGCTGACGCTGTTCGGACTGGAGGTGCTGACGCTGGTTTTTCGGCGGATTGGGGCGGCGGCGGACGATGATCGTCTTCTCGGCCTCGAAGAAGGAGTTCATCGATGCGATGTTCGAGCGCCTCGAAAGCAAGGGACTTATTCGGTGATCTCCTATGAAGTCGAGACACAGCGCACTTCCGACGGGGTGGTGCACCGTGCCACGATCGTCATCCGGGCCAAAGGGCAGGCCGGCGAGGAGGGGTATATCGACCTGCTGCGCGCCAATCCCGACATTACTGTCGAAAAGATCGTCTGACGCAGTTTTCGCCGTCACGGTCTCCGCTTTCGTTTCTCTCCGCCGCTTTGCGTGACGGTGCAGGCGTTTCTGCTTCCGGCGGAATTGCCCGGGAGCTTTTTTCATTGTCCGGTGACCGGCCGGATGGCATTCGTTTGCAAATCGGCCGCCTATATCTGAAAAAGATGTAAACATCTGATATGGACGCATATGTTTGATTTGCAAAAAAAGAAATTAATCTTTAATTTTGCAGCGTTTTTGTATGCGATACGCTGAAAGTTGAATGTTATTTATCTAAAAAATATTTTTCACTTGTATTTATTATTTGAATAATTATTTGCTTATGAGAACCTTACAAAAAAAGAAGGGGAATATCAAGTCCCCGAAATTGAGATTGTCGATGTAATGGTCGAGGCGGGATTTGCTACGTCGACCGAAACCGGAGAGTCTACCTCCGGAGGATGGGGTATGACGGATAATTCCGGAGACGGCGAGTGGGAATAACATTGTCTAATTTCAATTTAAGGTAAATCATGAAAAAACTTTGGATAATTGCAGGTTCGGCATTGGTGATGTCCGCCTGCTCGGATAATGATGCTGAAATGCGCCCCACTCCGGCCGGAAATAACGATCTCGTTACGCTTACCGAGATTTCGGCCAGCCTGCCAGCGACCCGTGCGTATCTCGAAGACGTTGAATTCGGTGCGGGTAAAGAGGTTAAAACGCTTTGGTCTTCGGGGTGATTATATCACCGTATGGAGCGAGCAGGAGCCGGACAGACTGTTGCTGTACCGTCTGAAATCCGGAGCGGATACTCCGAATGCGGTTTTTCGAAGTCGTGGGCAGCGAAGAGGGTGTTCACGGTACCCAGTTCTATGCTTTGTACAACGGTTCTTCGAGTGCATCGAAGCAGATTACGTTGAGTTCGGTGCAGAATAACAATATAAACAGGCCTTCGAACAATATTGCCGAGGGTGCGGCCCCGATGGCTGCTTATGCAGCGGTAGAGGACGGCCACCTTTCGAATGTCAAGTTCGCCTTTAAGAACCTGTGCGGTATTATGGCCGTTACGGTGACTACCGATATCGATGCCACCTTGTCTTCGATCTCGCTCACTTCGTCGACGAATCTTGCCGGTAGCGGTGAAGTGAGATTTATCGACGGTGTGCCGTCGTTCCGTGTCACGGCGAACGCAAGCCCGTACGATTTCGCGCGAACTCGGTAATCAGGAAGTAAAAAGGCGGTGCCCCTGCAACGTTCTATTTTGTGGTTCCGGCCGCATCTTACGGTACGCTGAAAATGGATGTCATGTCTTCGACGAGCCTTGATCCTGTTTGGTCCAGAACGCGTACCATTACCGGTAACGGTCTTTCTATTGGTGCCGGAAGCATAACGCGAATTGCAAATGTTATGGTTAAAACGGCTGCTCCTCATGTTTACGTAGAAGGTGATCTTTATCCTAATGGCGCAACGGGCGACGCTGTTAAAGGTATTGTCTACGAAGTCGCTGAAGATGGCTTGTCGGGTAAAATGATTTATCCTGGAGTTTTGGGTACTGCAAAATGGACGACTTTAGGTGCTGACGGCGATATTCCTCTTTCAGAAAACGGAGAACTCAATATGGAGAAGGCGAAAAAGAATATCGACGCTTTTCCTGCATTTAAGCTCTGTGCCGATCTGCCTGCGGTTGATAACCAAAGTTGGTATATGCCGTCGAGGTCTGAACTTGAGGCTTTAATTCCTTCTATCAATGTGATAAACAGTTCTTATAAAACGCTTAAAGGTGACGATGCCGGATCTTTAATTCCTTTAAATACGGAGACCTCGGTTCGAAATTGGTCATCGACGGGATATGTCGCTCCCAATAATGCGGTCAGAGCATATACCGCTCGCTATAGCTATACTATTGATGAAGAGACGGACGAGGATATATCTGAATGGAAAATTTCAGGCTCCAGTGTTTCGAGTGCTTATAATGTTCTTGCAATCACTAAATTTAAATCCAAGTAATAGGCTTTGCTTTTAATAAAAACGATCTGCCCGAAAGACAGATCGTTTTTTTGTCCGCTTTTCACCAAGCAGGCCGGACGGAGCTTTATCGGCCTGTCCTTTTTGGGAAAGCCGTGTCAATAGTAGCGGGCGATCTCTTTGAGTTGCGGATCGTGTGCCATGTCGTTGGGATTCGTGCCGGGGATACCCTCGGGGATTTCTTCACCCAGTTTGGCGAACAAGTCGACCCAGAACTGCGGCATCGTGCCGTCCGCCGCGCGGAAATTCATCGGCCGGGCCGGAAAGAGACGGCTGCCGTCCGGGGCGAGATAACTTTCCCATACCAATTCACTGCAATAGAGTTGGCCGTTATCCGGCCGGAACGAGTAGTCGTAGGGTTGTCCGAGAAATGTCGCGGCCCGTGCGACCGCTGCCGTGACACCCGTCGTGTCGCGCAGACGCATTGCCACCACCGCCGGACGGCCTTCGATCCGCTGCGCGCGGGCGAGAAAATCCGCCAGCGCCGTCATCCGTACGCCGCCGTCACTTGTGGCTTCCAGCACGGAATCGGCTCCGCCTGCCGGAACCGCAATTCCCACGTGCGAGTAATTCAGTTGCCTCGCTTTGCCCGTTGCGGCGGTGATCGCTCCGGTCATTTCCGAAGTTTTTCCGGCCTGGAACAGTAAATCGCCCGGGCGCAGATCCGGGAGGTTTCGGCCGCAGGAAACGGCGGAAAAGAGTATACATATATATAATAAAGACCGCATGGCTGTTGTTTTGAATTTGTCACCGCAAAGATATTAAAATATTTTTTAGAACTAACTCGCTGATCCATAATCGGGTGTAAAAGCTTCGCGAAAATTGTCGAAAAAAAGTCCTCGAATTATTTGGAAGTTGCCCGGAAAAGTCCTTATCTTTGCACCCGCTTCGAGAGAGAAACACCGCTCGAAAGCGACAAAAACAGGTTCTGAAAAATTTTGAAAAAAGTTCCGAAATCTTTTGGAGATTCAGAAAAAAGACTTACCTTTGCACCCGCTTCGAATAAGAAATACAGGTTCGAAACGATAAAAAAAAGGTTCTGAAAATTTCTGAAAAAATTCTTTCAAAAAGATTTGGTGGTTCAAAAAATATGACTTATCTTTGCACCACTTTCCGCTGAAAAATCGCGGTCAGAACAACGGGGAAAGCCGAAAGGCGGAAAACCCGGCAAAAAAGAGAGAATTTGTTCTTTATAGCAATATAATCGAACAGCGTTCTTTGAAGTATTTGAGCAGCTAAAAGTTTTTTCCACTCTTGCAAGAGAGTGATTTCAAACAATACCTTTGAGATTAGAGCGAAAGATTTAAAACAAAACATTATTTATACAATGGAGAGTTTGATCCTGGCTCAGGATGAACGCTAGCGGCAGGCTTAACACATGCAAGTCGAGGGGCAGCACGAGGTAGCAATACTTGGTGGCGACCGGCGCACGGGTGCGTAACGCGTATGCAACCTACCCATAACAGGGGGGGATAACACTGAGAAATTGGTACTAATTCCCCATAACATTCGAGAAGGCATCTTCTTGGGTTAAAAACTCCGGTGGTTAAAGATGGGCATGCGTTGTATTAGCTAGTTGGTGAGGTAACGGCTCACCAAGGCGACGATACATAGGGGGACTGAGAGGTTAACCCCCCACATTGGTACTGAGACACGGACCAAACTCCTACGGGAGGCAGCAGTGAGGAATATTGGTCAATGGACGCAAGTCTGAACCAGCCATGCCGCGTGCAGGAAGACGGCTCTATGAGTTGTAAACTGCTTTTGTACGAGGGTAAACGCTTCTACGTGTAGGAGCCTGAAAGTATCGTACGAATAAGGATCGGCTAACTCCGTGCCAGCAGCCGCGGTAATACGGAGGATCCAAGCGTTATCCGGATTTATTGGGTTTAAAGGGTGCGTAGGCGGTTTGATAAGTTAGAGGTGAAATACCGGTGCTTAACACCGGAACTGCCTCTAATACTGTTGAACTAGAGAGTAGTTGCGGTAGGCGGAATGTATGGTGTAGCGGTGAAATGCTTAGAGATCATACAGAACACCGATTGCGAAGGCAGCTTACCAAACTATATCTGACGTTGAGGCACGAAAGCGTGGGGAGCAAACAGGATTAGATACCCTGGTAGTCCACGCAGTAAACGATGATAACTCGCTGTCGGCGATACACAGTCGGCGGCTAAGCGAAAGCGATAAGTTATCCACCTGGGGAGTACGTTCGCAAGAATGAAACTCAAAGGAATTGACGGGGGCCCGCACAAGCGGAGGAACATGTGGTTTAATTCGATGATACGCGAGGAACCTTACCCGGGCTTGAAAGTTACTGACGATTCTGGAAACAGGATTTCCCTTCGGGGCAGGAAACTAGGTGCTGCATGGTTGTCGTCAGCTCGTGCCGTGAGGTGTCGGGTTAAGTCCCATAACGAGCGCAACCCCTACCGTTAGTTGCCATCAGGTCAAGCTGGGCACTCTGGCGGGACTGCCGGTGTAAGCCGAGAGGAAGGTGGGGATGACGTCAAATCAGCACGGCCCTTACGTCCGGGGCTACACACGTGTTACAATGGTAGGTACAGAGGGCCGCTACCCCGTGAGGGGATGCCAATCTCGAAAGCCTATCTCAGTTCGGATCGGAGGCTGAAACCCGCCTCCGTGAAGTTGGATTCGCTAGTAATCGCGCATCAGCCATGGCGCGGTGAATACGTTCCCGGGCCTTGTACACACCGCCCGTCAAGCCATGGAAGCTGGGGGTGCCTGAAGTTCGTGACCGCAAGGAGCGACCTAGGGCAAAACCGGTGACTGGGGCTAAGTCGTAACAAGGTAGCCGTACCGGAAGGTGCGGCTGGAACACCTCCTTTCTGGAGCCTTGTTTCAAAGGTAAATTTAGCTGCTCACTTCAAAGAAACGTTACAGCAGCACCGCTTTAGGCGTAGGTTCGAACCGAGTGCTGCTCACAGCGAAGCGATTCGCAGCGTTCATTGACATGATTAAGGAGATGAGATAGAGTTCCGTCACACAGCTCAATAGGGTGTGATGGAAGTTGTAAGAAAGTAAATAAGGGCGTATGGGGATGCCTAGGCTCTTGGAGGCGACGAAAGACGTGGTAAGCTGCGATAAGCCTCGGGGATTTGCAAACGAGAATTGATCCGAGGATTTCTGAATGGGACAACCCGTCAGGCAGAAGGCCTGGCACACGAAAGTGGGCCAACCCTCTGAACTGAAACATCTTAGTAGGAGGAGGAAAAGAAAGAAACATCGATTTCCTAAGTAGCGGCGAGCGAACGGGAAGCAGCCTAAACCGGTTTTGTTACGGCAAAGCCGGGGTTGTAGGACTGCAACATTCAATTAACAATGAACTGGAATGTTCTGGAAAGTTCATCCATAGAGAGTGAAAGACTCGTACAGGTAAGCACGTTGCGCGATAGCAGTATCCTGAGTAGGGCGGGACACGAGGAATCCTGTCTGAATCTGCCGGGACCACCCGGTAAGGCTAAATACTCCCAAGAGACCGATAGTGAACCAGTACCGTGAGGGAAAGGTGAAAAGAACCCCGAACAGGGGAGTGAAATAGAACCTGAAACCATACGCTTACAACCGGTCGGAGCAGCTTCGTGCTGTGACGGCGTGCCTATTGAATAATGAGCCTACGAGTTACTAATCACTGGCGAGGTTAAGTGCATGAATGCACGGAGCCGAAGCGAAAGCGAGTCTGAACAGGGCGGCTAGTCAGTGGTTGTAGACGCGAAACCTTGCGATCTACCCTTGAGCAGGTTGAAGGTTGGGTAAAACCAACTGGAGGACCGAACGAATAAGCGTTGAAAAGCTTCTCGATGACTTGAGGGTAGGGGTGAAAGGCTAATCAAGCTGGGAAATAGCTCGTACTCCCCGAAATGCCTTTAGGGGCAGCGTTGTAATTGAGAGTCTACTGGAGGTAGAGCTACTGATTGGATGCGGGGGCTTCACCGCCTACCAAATCCTGACAAACTCCGAATGCCAGTAGTATGATTTACAGCAGTGAGCGACCGGGTGCTAATGTCCGGTTACGAGAGTGGAACAACACAGACCAGCAACTAAGGTCCCGAAGAGTATACTAAGTTGATCTAACGATGTTTTGCTGCAGAGACAGCTAGGATGTTAGCTTGGAAGCAGCTATTCATTCAAAGAGTGCGTAACAGCTCACTAGTCGAGCGGCAAAGCGTGGATAATAAACGGGCATCAAGTATACCACCGAAGTTCTGGGCACGAAAGTGCGGTAGGGGAGCATTCCATTGACGTCGAAGCCATTCCGCGAGGATAGGTGGAGTTTATGGAAAAGCAAATGTAGGCATGAGTAACGATAATGCGGGAGAGTAACCCGCACACCGCAAGACCAAGGTTTCCTGATCAACGCTAATCGGATCAGGGTTAGTCGGGTCCTAAGGGTAAGCCGAACGGTGATCTCGATGGACAATCGGTTAATATTCCGATACTGACATATGCCTCGATGGAGAGACGAAGGAACGTAAGTGACGCCGCCTGACGGAATAGGCGGTTAAAGGGCGTAGGTATAGGGACAGATTAAGAGTTAGTCCTTGCTGAACCCCGACAGTACGGAGCGGCTACGGCCAATCTGATAGTTCACCCAAGTCGACTTCCGAGAAAATCTTCTAAGTTATAGTATATGTTACCCGTACCGTAAACCGACACAGGTGGTCGAGGAGAGTATCCTAAGGTGCTCGAGTGAATCACGGTTAAGGAACTAGGCAAATTAACCCCGTAACTTCGGGAAAAGGGGTCCCACCGCGAGGTGGGCGCAGCGAAGAGGTCCAGGCGACTGTTTATCAAAAACACAGGGCTCTGCAAATTCGAAAGAAGACGTATAGGGCCTGACACCTGCCCGGTGCTGGAAGGTTAAGAGGGGATGTCATCGCAAGAGAAGCATTGAATCGAAGCCCCAGTAAACGGCGGCCGTAACTATAACGGTCCTAAGGTAGCGAAATTCCTTGTCGGGTAAGTTCCGACCTGCACGAATGGTGTAACGATCTGGACACTGTCTCAACCGTGAGCTCGGTGAAATTGTAGTCCCGGTGATGATGCCGGGTACCCGCAACGGGACGAAAAGACCCCGTGAACCTTTACTATAGCTTAACGCTGAATTTGGGTACACAATGTGTAGGATAGGCAGGAGACTATGAAGCGGGTACGCCAGTATTCGTGGAGTCAACGTTGAAATACTGCCCTTTGTGTACTTGGATTCTAACCCTCGAGAGGGGACACCGTTTGGTGGGTAGTTTGACTGGGGTGGTCGCCTCCAAAAGCGTAACGGAGGCTTCCCAAGGTACCCTCAGCACGAATGGTAACCGTGCGTAGAGTGCAATAGCATAAGGGTGCTTGACTGTGAGACTTACAAGTCGACCAGGTGCGAAAGCAGGGTATAGTGATCCGGTGGTTCTGTGTGGACTGGCCATCGCTCAAAGGATAAAAGGTACTCCGGGGATAACAGGCTGATCGCCGCCAAGAGCTCATATCGACGCGGCGGTTTGGCACCTCGATGTCGGCTCGTCACATCCTGGGGCTGGAGAAGGTCCCAAGGGTTCGGCTGTTCGCCGATTAAAGTGGCACGCGAGCTGGGTTCAGAACGTCGTGAGACAGTTCGGTCTCTATCTGTTGCGGGCGTAGGAAATTTGAGGGGTCCTGACCTTAGTACGAGAGGACCGGGTTGGACGAACCTCTGGTGTATCGGTTATGCTGCCAAGTGTACCGCCGAGTAGCCGCGTTCGGTTTGGATAAGCGCTGAAAGCATCTAAGCACGAAGCCTTCCCCAAGATGAGATTTCCCTTGAGGGGCGTAGGAGACTACTACGTTGATAGGCTGCAGGTGTAAAGACAGTAATGTCAAAGCCGAGCAGTACTAATTACCCGAACGGCTTTTTTACAGCAATTCTTTATCTCATTTCCCTAATATGTCAACTCTTACCGGGTGCGACGGATTGTGATGATCTAAAGACATCACTCGCACGGCTTCGATAAACTGAAGCATAGGTTCTTTTAGGTGGTTATAGCAGTGAGGTTCCACCTCTTCCCATTCCGAACAGAGAAGTTAAGCTCACTTACGCCGATGGTACTGCGGTTTTCCCGTGGGAGAGTAGGTAGCCGCCTCTTCAAGGTCAGATCGAAAGGTCTGACCTTTTTTGTGTCATAACGAGTCGTCGCTCTGCATGCTGCCTGCCGTTGGTGCGGCTGACCTTGAATCGGCGGTGCCGCCGACTATATTGATAATCCCTCCAAACCTCCCTTTGAAAAGGGAGGCTTTTGTTTATAGAAGATTTATCGGAAGATTCGTCAATCGCCAATATTTATGTGAGGCGGGGCGAATCGACTCTCTTAAAGCCGCTTAGATTCGTGAATAATTGCTATATTGGGAAAAACCTGAAAAGACCTATGACTGAATATGTGCGAAATGCTTCGGATGACCGAGCTGTTAAGGCCGAAATCATCGCTTTGGAAAAGCAGGCTTTGGAGCGGTGGAACGACGGGGATCCCGATGGATTTATCGAACTTTCGGCTGACGATGTGGTCTACATGGATCCGGCTTTCGAGCATAAACTCGAAGGTAAAAAGGCTTTGGAGACTTATTATGACCAAGTCAGGGGGAAGATCAAGATAGACCGCTACGAAATGCTGGACCCTGTTGTACAGGTGTCTCCGGGCATTGCGGTCCTGACCTATAATTATGAGGCTTACCGGGACGGATGCGTGTTCCGGATGAACTGCACGGAGGTTTACCGGTTGAATCCCTCCGGATGTTGGAAAATTATCTACACGCATTGGTCCTTTATTCAGTCGAATAACTGATATTCCATCGCTTATGATCGAAATACCCGAATCGAAAACCGTTGCGCGCCAGGTTCGTGAGGCGTTGGCGGGACATACTGTGACCGATGTGTTCAATGCCACGCATCCGCACAAGTTCACCTGGTATTCGGGTGATCCGCTCGAATACCGGAAGTTGCTGACCGGCCGGAGAATCGTCGGGGCGGAAGGTTACGGCGCATTTGTCGATATATTGCTGGACGACGACGTGCACCTCCTCCTATCGGACGGTGTGAACCTGCGCCTTTATACTTCCGAGGCCGGGATACCCGCGAAATACCAGCTGCTCGTCACGCTTGACGACGAGCGTTTTCTGGTTTTTACCGTTGCGATGTACGGAGGTATCCTTGCTTTCCGGGGTGATTTCGAGAATCCTTATTACCGGGGTGCGAAGACGAAATATTCACCGCTCGATGCGGAGTTCGACACCGGATATTTCCGGAGCCTGCTGGCCGGTGCGAAGCCGAATCTCTCGGCAAAGGCTTTCCTGGCCACGGAGCAACGCATTCCGGGACTCGGGAACGGGGTGTTGCAGGACATTCTTTTCCGGGCAGGCATCCATCCCAAACGCAAACTCGCCACACTGGACGAAGAGGATGCCGAACGGCTTTTCAGAACGGTAAAAAGCCTCCTGACAGAGATGACCCGCCGTAACGGGCGCGATACGGAGAAGGATCTTTTCGGGAATTGCGGAGGGTATGCCGTGCAGCTTTCGCGCAACACCTGTGCGGACCCTTGTCCGGTCTGCGGCGGATCAATCGTCAAGGAGGCTTATCTGGGCGGTGCAGTCTACTATTGTCCCCGCTGCCAGCCGCTGAAATGAATCTTTAAGGCTCGTCCGAAAAAAAACTCCACGTGCGCCACCGGCTGTGCAGGCCGCAATGCGAGCAGTAGAGTTTGTAAACTCCCTTGCCGTATTTGTGTGCCCGCAGATTGCGTGTGTGGCATTGCGGGCAGCGGGAGGTGTTGAGCCAGTGTTCGTAGCACTGGAAGATCACGAGGTTGAACAGACTCAGCAGGATGCAGGCGCATCCGACGGCGCCTGTATCGCCGCGAAAGAGCGGGACGAGACAGCCGATCAGCACGATGATCAGCACGACGAGGCCGATGCCCTGTATCGCTTCGTTGGGAAGTCGGCGTATGCGCCACAACGGACGCGTGGCGAAGATGCCCGCGACGGCAGGCAGGAAACAGATCGTGAGAAGCAGGAGGTAGGCTTTCATGGTGAGATGTACGCCTGTCCCGCAGCGCATGGAATTAAGTTCGGATTCGGAAAGGATCATAAAAAACGTGGGACAAAACTCTGATTTGCTTTCTGAGGCTCTGGAATAACCTGGCAACCAAATGCAGAATGAAGCCCACGTTGGAAACGTGAGCGTCAAACTTCATTCCTTGGTTGCTCTTTAAATTTTCCAGATTTTCAGAAAGCAAGGTACAAAGCTAACGCTTTTTATGTGTGTGCGCCGTCGCCTTTCGTGCGTAATCGGCGCTTTTTTTGTTGTATTACTGCGACTTTGTGTGTTATTTCATCGGCGATTCAGTTGTTAGTGACGTACAAATATAAGAAAAACATCCGGAATTTCCGGATGTTTTTCGGCTTGTGTGTTTAAAAGTTGTGCTGCGGCGTTCCCTTTCCGGACCCGGTTTCACGGGCTTTTCTACGGATTCCGGCGGGAGGAGGCTCGGCTACCTGTTCTGCTGCTGTGCGGCCGTGTAGGCGTCGGCTTTCTCTTTCATGCGGGCCGCGCGTTTTTCGCTGTCGGGGTGCGAGGAGAACATTTTCTGTACCGTGGAGGCTTTGGCGCCCTTGGACAGCTCGACCAGCTTGTTGAGCGAATTGCCCATGCCGTAGGGGCTGAAACCGTGCTTTACGGAGAACTCGAATCCGTATTCGTCGGCTGCGTACTCCTGCTTCTGCGAGAACTGCGCATCGGTGAAGGCCGTCACGACCTCGCCCAGCTGCGAGTCGCTCAGCTTGGCCAGCGCGCTGCCTTCGGCGGCTCCGGCGGCATTGCGCGCTGCGGAGGCGAGGTAGGCGTTTTTCATCGCGTGTTTCGTGTCGGCATGCACCACGTGGCCGATTTCATGACCGATGATCGCCATCAGTTCGTCGTCGTCCATCAGGTCCATCAGGGCGCTGAATACGCGGATCGAACCGTCGCCGCAGGCGAAGGCGTTGACATCGGTCACCAGATAGACCTTGAAGTTCAGCGGTAGCCCGTCGGCGTCGGTGATACCTTCGGTGAGCCGCTTGAGGCGTGCTCCGTAGGTCGTCGTATCGGCGGCCACGGGGTTGTTGGCATCCATCCATTCGACCGATTCGCGGCTCAACCGGGCGATCTCCTCATCGCTGAGCGTGACGGCCTTGGCCACGTCCTTGCCGGCATTGAGCAGTTTTGCGGCGTCGATTTTCTTACCACCGATTTTGAACTGAGCGAAAGCCCCCGTGGGGCAGGCTGCTGCGAGGAGTGCCGCCGCAAACAAAAGAAAAAGTCTCTTCATATCGTATCCTGTTTTCAGTGAGGCAAAGATAGTGAAAACATCCGTATTTCGGGACGCTTCCGGGGCTTTAGCGTTCGCGGAACATGCGTTTGATCTCCCGCCAGTCGCCGTCGTTCGGCGCGGGTTCGATGCCCAGCAGGCGGCAGAGGATGAGGTAGATGTTCCGGTTCTGGAACGACCGCTGGCGGAAACCTTCGCGGAAGGCGTCCATCGAGAGAATGACGGCGTATTGTTTCTCCTGCGGAGCCGCGGCAGCGGGGTAGCTGCCTGCACGGTGCGATGCGGCGCGGCCCGCAAGAGAAAGGGCGAGAACGAGGAGTGCGGTTTTTTTCATGGCTCTTCGGTATTGACTGCCGTAAAGATACGAAAAAAGCGCCTTCCCCGTTCGGGAAAGACGCCAGCATATTGCGGACAGGGCTTCATGCAAAGGGCTGCACTGATTTCGTGCAGCCCTTTGCCGGTGTTTCCGTTCGGGAAACCGGTTATTTCATGTATCCCTTGATGTAGTGGTGATGCTAGCCCCAGCGCTCGAAAGCGGCGCGGTCCAGCTCCTCCTGAGCCGAAGGATCGGCCACCGAGATAAGCAGGCGGGCACGCTCCTGCAGCGTCTTGCCGTAGAGGTCCACGGCGCCGAACTCCGTCACGAACCAGTGGATGTGGTTGCGGGTCGTCACCACGCCGGCGCCGTCGAGCAGCGTCGGGCAGATTTTCGATACGCCCTTGTTGGTGATCGAAGGCATGGCGATGATGGCCTTGCCGCCCTTCGAGAGCGAAGCTCCGTAGACGAAGTCGATCTGACCGCCGACACCCGACCAGAATTTCGTGCCCAGCGAGTCGGCGCAAACCTGGCCCGTCAGGTCTACCTGCAGGGCCGAGTTGATGGCTACGAAGCGGTCGTTCTGCGAGATGATGTAGGGATCGTTCGTGTAGCCCACGTCCATCATCAGTACGCCCGGGTTGTCGTCGATGAAGTCGTAAACGGCTTTCGAACCCATCAGGAAGGTCGAGACCATCTTGCCCGGGTCGGTTTTCTTGGCTTCGCCGTTGATGACGCCCTTCTCCACCAGCGGCAGCACGCCGTCGGCGAACATTTCGGTGTGGATGCCGAGGTTCTTGTGGCCGCCCAGCTGGCTGAGGACTGCATTGGGAATGGCGCCGATGCCCATCTGCAGCGTCGCGCCGTCCTCGATCAGGGCTGCGCAGTGCTTGCCGATGGCCGTCTCGGTCTCGTTCGGCTCGGAGAAGTGCGCCTCCATCAGCGGAGTGTCGTCCTGCACGAAATTGTCGATCTTCGACATCGGGATCATCGCTTGACCGAAGGCGCGGGGAACGTACTTGTTCACCACGGCGATCACGTGGTCGGCGCACTCCACGGCGGCCAGCGTAGCGTCCACCGAGGTACCGAGCGATACGAAGCCGTGTTTGTCGGGCGGGCAGACCTGAATCATCGCCACGTTGCACGGAACGGCGCCGCAGCGGTACAGCTTCTGCGTCTCGCTCAGGAAAATCGGAATGTAGTCGGCATAGCCGCTCTGCGTCACTGCGGACGTTCGCGCCCACGAAGAACGAGTCGAGCTGGAACACGCCTTCGAATTTCGGATCGGCATAGGGCGCCGGACCCTCGGTGTGCAGGTGATGGACGTGTACGTCTTTCAGTTCGCCGGCCTCGCCGCGCTTGCACATGGCGTTGATCAGACACTGGGGTGCCGATGCCACCGAGCTCAGGTGCACGTGGTCACCCGATTTGATGACCTTGACGGCCTCTTCCGCAGTCGTAAAATGGATTGGGTTAGTCATTACTGCCAAAAAATTGTAAGTAGTTGTTAGTTTTATGGGTTACTTGCGTTTCACTTCCACCTGTTCGTATCCTTCGACGATGTCGCCGACGCGGATGTCGTTGAACGACTCGATGTTCAGACCGCAGTCCTGCCCGACCACGACCTCCTTGACGTCGTCCTTGAAACGTTTGAGCGAACGAGCTTGCCCGTGTAGATCACGATGCCGTCGCGGATGACGCGGATCGGGGTCGAGCGTTGCAGCTTGCCTTCGCGGACGACGCATCCGGCGACGGTGCCGACCTTCGAAATCTTGAAGATCTCCAGCACTTCGACCGAAGCGACGATCTCCTCCTTCATGACCGGTTCGAGCATGCCCTCGATAGCGTCCTTGATGTCGTTGATGGCGTCGTAGATGATCGAGTAGAGACGGATTTCGATCTCCTCCTTCTCGGCCAGCTTGCGCGCCGAAGCCGACGGACGTACTTGGAAGCCGACGATGATGGCGTTCGAAGCAGCGGCCAGCAGCACGTCCGATTCCGAAATCTGACCCACGGCGGCGTGGATGACGTTGACCTGCACGGTCTCTTTCGAGAGCTTGATGAGCGAACCCGACATGGCCTCGATCGAGCCGTCCACGTCGCCCTTGACGATGATGTTCAGCTCCTTGAACGAGCCGATGGCGATGCGGCGTCCGATCTCGTCGAGCGTCACGTGCTTCTGGGTCATGATGCCCTGCATGCGCTGCAGCTGCTCGCGCTTGTTGGCGATTTCGCGCGCCGAACGGTCGTCGTCCATGACGTTGAACGTATCGCCGGCCTGCGGGGCGCCGTTCAGACCCAGCACCTGCACCGGTGTCGAGGGGCCTGCCGTCTCCACTTTCTTGCCGTTTTCGTTGAACATGGCCTTCACGCGGCCCGTGTAGGTTCCGGAGAGGATCACGTCGCCCACGTGGAGCGTACCGCTCTGCACGAGGATCGTCGAGACGTATCCGCGGCCCTTGTCGAGCGTCGATTCGATGACCGTGCCCTGCGCCTTCTTGTTGGGGTTGGCCTTCAGGTCGAGCATCTCGGCTTCGAGCAGCACCTTTTCGAGCAGTTTGTCGAGGTTCATGCCCTTCTTGGCCGAAACCTCCTGATCCTGATATTTACCGCCCCACGACTCGACCAGATAGTTCATCTGCGAGAGCTGTTCCTTGATGTGGTCAGGGTTGGCGTTGGGTTTGTCGATCTTGTTGATGGCGAAAACCATCGGCACGCCTGCGGCCTGCGCATGGTTGATGGCCTCGACGGTCTGCGGCATGACGCTGTCATCGGCCGCCACGATGATGATCGCAACGTCGGTGACGGCGGCGCCGCGGGCGCGCATGGCCGTAAAGGCTTCGTGGCCCGGCGTGTCGAGGAACGTGATCTTCTGGCCGTTCAGCTCGACGCTGTAGGCGCCGATATGCTGGGTGATGCCGCCGGCCTCGCCCTCGATGACGTTGGTCTTGCGGATATTGTCCAGCAGCGAGGTCTTGCCGTGGTCGACGTGGCCCATGACGGTCACGATCGGCGGACGCGGCACGAGGTCCTCCTCCTTGTCTTCGCTGTCGTCGGCGATGGCCTCCTGAATCTCCACCGAGACGAATTCGACCTTGTAGCCGAACTCCTCGGCCACGACCACGAGCGCTTCGGCGTCGAGACGCTGGTTGATCGACACCATCAGTCCCAGATTCATGCAGGCCGTGATGACCTGAGTCGGCGTGACGTTCATCATCGTCGCCAACTCGCTCACGGTCACGAATTCGGTGACTTTGAGCGTCGAACGTTCCATTTCCTCGCGTTCGAACTCCTCGTTCATACGCTCGGCTACGGCGTCGCGCTTGTCCTTGCGGTATTTTGCACTTTTGCTCTTGGCGCCCTTGGCCGTCAGACGGGCAAGGGTGTCCTTTACCTGCTTTGAAACCTCCTCGTCGCTCACTTCGGGGCGTACGATCGGTTTGGGGGCGTTCTTGCCCTTGTTGCGGCGTCCTTCGCCCGGACGGGGCTGGTTCTGGCCCTGCCCGCCGCGGTTCTGACCCTGTCCTCCCGGACGGTTGCCGTTGTTGTTCTGGCCGCCCTGGCCCTGACGGTTGCCGCCGCCCTGCGCATTGCCTTTCGGGGCCTTGCTGACGTCGACTTTCTCCTTCTGGAGACGCTTGCGCTTGTGCTTGCCGCCTGCGACGAAGCCCGACACGTCCATCGTGCCGAGCACCTGCGGACCGGTGAGGGTCACCGTTTCGGGGCGGAAGATGTTGTCTTTCGGAGCCTCGGGCTTCGGTTCCGCCGCAGGGGCCGGAGCCGTTTGTGCCGCGGGTGCTGCCTGCGGGGCCGGAGCGGGTTTGGGAGCGGGGGCTGCGGAGTCTCTGCGGCCTTGGGCTGCGGAGCCGGGGCGGGCGTTTCCGTCTTCGGAGCCTCCTGCGCGGGAGCGGTGACCTTCGCGGGGGCCGGCGTTGCGGCCGCAGCGGATTTCGGCGTCTCGGCAGGCTTCGGCTGGGGAGCCGGAGCGGGTGCGGGAGCCGGTTTCACGGTCTCCGGGGCTTTCGGAGCCACCTCCGCCTTTGCGGCGGGAGCCGCCGGCTGGGGTGCGGGTTTCACGGCCTCGGGTTTGGGCTGGGGCCGGAGCCGCCTTGGGTTTGGGCGACAGGTCGATCTTGCCGAGGAACTTCGGCTGCTGGATTTCATCCTTGACGCTGATTACGTTGCTTTTGATGACCACCTCTTTTTCCTCCTCGCGCTCCTGCTTTTTAGCTTCTTCGAGAGTGATGGTCGTCTGCTTCAGGGAGATGCGCTCACGGATCGAATCGCGTGCGTTGCCTGCGGCGCGGTTCGCCCCGAACTCCTTCTCCAGAACGGCATAAGTCTCCGAATCGACCAGCGTGTTGGGCGATCCGTCGCTCTTGATACCCTTCTTCTGCAGGAAGTCCGTGATGGTATTCAGTCCCACCTTGAACTCCTTTGCAACCTGAATGAGCCTTAATTTTCTTTCGTTACCCATATCGTGTGTCCTTTTCCTTTCTTGTCTTGCGATTACTCTTCGAATTCCGCCTTCAGTATCGCTACGACCTTCTGGGCCTGCTCCAGTTCGAGGTCGGCGCGGGCCGCGATCTCCTCTACGGGAAGCTCCAGCACGCTCTTGGCGCTGTCACAGCCGACGCTCTTCAGGGCGTCGATGATCCAGCCGTCGATCTCGTCGGCGAATTCGGTGAGGGCCACGTCCTCTTCCTCCACTTCGCGGTATACGTCGATGTCGTAACCGTCAGCATCTTCGAGAGACGGATGTTCAGACCGCCCTTGCCGATGGCCAGCGACACCTGATCGGGTTTGAGGTAGACCGAAGCGGTCATCTTCTCCTCGTCGATGGTGATGGACGAAACCTTGGCGGGGTTGAGCGAGCGCTGGATCATCAGCGACGGGTTGGCCGTGTAGTTCACCACGTCGATGTTCTCGTTGCGCAGCTCCTTGACGATCGAATAGATGCGCGAACCCTTCATGCCGACGCATGCGCCTACCGGGTCGATGCGCTCGTCGTAGGACTCCACGGCGACCTTGGCGCGTTCGCCGGGGATGCGGACGATCTTCTTGATGGTGATCAGTCCGTCGAAGATTTCGGGAACCTCCTGCTCGAACAGGCGTTCGAGGAACTGGTTGGCCGTGCGCGAAAGGATGATGCGCGGCTGGTTGTTGTTCATCTCGACCGACTTGACGATGGCCTTGATGGTGTCGCCCTTGCGGTAGAAGTCGTTGGGTATCTGCTCCGCCTTGGGCAGGATCAGCTCGTTCTCCTCGTCGTCGAGGATCAGCACCTCTTTTCCATACCTGATAAACTTCGCCGGTGACGATCTCGCCGACCTTCTCCGAATATTTCTCGTAGAGGCTGGCCTTCTCCAGATCGAGGATGCGCGAGGCGAGGTTCTGGCGCAGCGACAACACGGCGCGGCGGCCGAACGACGAGAGTTTGATCTCGTCGGCGTATTCGTCTCCGATCTCGTAGGTCGGGTCGATGGCCTTGACCTCCGAAACGGCGATCTGCGCATTCGGATCTTCGACGGCGCCGTCTTCGACGACGGTGCGGTTGCGCCAGATTTCGAGGTCGCCCTTTTCGGGGTTGATGATGACGTCGAAATTCTCGTCCGTCTCATACTGTTTCTGCAGCGCGTGGCGGAAAACGTCCTCCAGCACGCCGATCATCGTACTTTTGTCGATGTTCTTCAGCTCTTTGAACTCGGCAAAGTTGCTGATGAGATTGAGATTGTCCATTGTGTGCTTTATCTGATTTTTAATTGTTACTTGAAATCCAGCCACTCCTTCGTGTACTTGATCCGATCGAAGGGGTAGCTGCGCGTGACCTTCACCAACTGCTTCTTCTTTTTGCCCTCGACGGCCTGCTTCTCCTCGTAGGAGAGGACGATGCCCTCTCCGGTGACCTCCTCCAGCTTGGCCAGGATCTTCACGCCGCTCGTGAGCAGCACCTCGGCCGACTTGCCGGCGAGTTTGCGGTACTGGCGCAGGCTTTTCAGTTCCGAGCCGATACCGGCCGACATGACCGTCAGCGAAAAATCCTCCTCGTCGCGGTCGAACTGCGCCTCGACGGCGCGGCTCAGCTCCGCGCAGGCGTCGATGCCGACCGACGAGTCGCTGTCGATCGTCAGTTCGACCTCGTTGCCCGGCGTGCAGGTACAATCCACGACGAACATGTCCGTCCCTTCCAAATGACGTTCCGCCGCTTCGATTATCTTTTTCGTGTCTATCATAGTCGTTGAATTTCGGTCGAGTATAAGTATAAAATAAGGGGACTACCCGTCCCCTTACCGCTTCACGCTGTCTTTCGACACCGCAAATATAGTGAAAAATTCCGATATACCAATATTTATACGCAAAATTTACTCCTCTTTGCACCGCGATTCGTAAGGTTTGATGATGCCGCGCTTCGAGGTGCGGATGAATTCGACCAGCGCGTCGCGCTCGGGGCTTTGCGGAATCTGCTTTTCGACCTCGTCGCAGCCGTTCAGGTAGTTCAGTCCGCTCTGGAAGAGGATGCGGCAGGCGTCGTGAATCTCGGCGATGCGTTCGGGCATGAGCCGCGGCGCGCAAGCCCGATCTTGTTGATGCCCGCGAAACGGAGCGTGTCGTTGCGCACGATGACGTAGGGCGGGAGGTCCTGACCCAGCAGCGCGCCGCCCTGTATCATGGCGTGCGCCCCGATGTGGGTCCACTGGTGGACGGCGGCGTGGCCGCCGATGACGACCCAGTCGCCGACGTGCACTTCGCCGGCGAGCGACACGCGGTTGGCGATCACGCAGTTGCTGCCGATGATGCAGTCGTGCCCGATGTGGACGTAAGCCATCAGCAGGTTTTTCGACCCGATGCGCGTGGTTCCGGTCGAGGCGGTTCCGCGGCTGATGGTCACGTACTCGCGGATGTCGTTGTCGTCGCCGATCTCGCAGGTGGTGATTTCACCAGCGAATTTCAGGTCCTGCGGAAGGCACGCGACCGAAGCGGCAGTGTGGATGCGGCATCGTCTGCCGATGCGCGCCCCGTCGTGGATCACGGCTCCGGGACCGATCCAGCAGTCGTCGCCGATCACCGTGTCGCCCGCGATGCAGGCAAAGGGTTCCACCGTGACGTTGGCCCCGAGCTTGGCGTCGGGGTGGATATAGGCCAGGTTGCTGATCATTTCCTCTATTTTTTGTTTTTGACTACCTGCGCCATCATCACGGCCTCGCAGGCGAGCGTCTCGCCGACGAACGCCTTGGCCTCCACGAGGGCGACGCCCCGGCGGATCGGTTCCAGCAGGTGGATTTCGAATTGCAGCGTGTCGCCCGGAACGACCTTGCGCTTGAATTTCACGCCGTCGATCTTCATGAAGTAGGTCGAGTAGTTCTCCGGGTCGGGGACGTTGCTCAGGACCATGATGCCGCTGCACTGGGCCATGGCCTCGACGATCAGCACGCCCGGCATCACCGGCTCTTCGGGGAAGTGGCCCACGAAGAACGGTTCGTTCATCGTCACGTTCTTGATGCCCGCCACGGACGAGGGGTCGCAGTGGAAAATGCGGTCCACCAGCAGGAACGGCGGACGGTGGGGCAGCATGCGGCGGATGTCGTTGATGTCGTAAAGCGGCGGCTTGCGGCAGTCGTAGGTGTAGCGGGGTTTCTCGCCTCCGCGGCGAATGGTCTGCTGAGCTGCTTCATGAATTCCGTGTTGGCGAAGTGTCCCGGACGGGTTGCCCAGACGCGGCCCTTGATGCGTACGCCCAGCAGCGCGAAGTCGCCCAGCAGGTCGAGCAGTTTGTGGCGCGCCAGCTCGTTGTTGCAGCGCAGTTCGAGGTTGTTCAGGTAGCCTGCGTTGATCTCGATGTCGGGCTTGTTGAAGATCTTCTTGAGGTGCTCCAGCTGCTCGTCCGGAACGGGGTTCTCGACCACGACGATGGCGTTGTCCAGATCGCCGCCCTTGATGAGGTTCATCTTCATCAGCGGCTCCAGCTCGTGCAGGAAGACGAACGTGCGGCAGGGCGATTTTGCGGCGAAGTTGTCGCCGGGGTTGAAGGTGGCGTACTGGTTGCCGATCACCTTCGAGTTGTAGTCCACGTGCAGCGAGACGGAGAATTCGTCGTCGGGGTAGAGGATGATCGCCACGCCCTTTTCGGGGATCGTGTAGACCATCTTTTCGGTCACGTGGTAGAACTTGCGCTCGGCGTCCTGGTCCGTCAGTCCGGTTTCGGTGATGGCCCGGGCGTATTCGCGGGCCGAACCGTCGATGATCGGGGTTTCGCCCGCGTCGATGTCGATTACGGCGTTGTCCACGCCCAGCGTCCAGAGCGCCGACATGATGTGTTCGATCGTGCTTACGCGGTGACCGCCGGATTCGATGGTCGTACCGCGCGAAGTGTCTACGACGTTGTCGCACAAGGCGGGAATTATGGGTTGACCCTCGATGTCCGTGCGGCGGAATACGATTCCGGTGTCCGCATCGGCGGGGTTCACGGTCATGGTCACTTTGACACCCGTATGGAGGCCCTTGCCGGAGAAAGAGATCGGGGCCTTCAGCGTTTGTTGTTTTGTCGACATAAGCAGTGTTTCTGAATATTTGCGCCCAAAGATATGAAATTTTCGGTAAAAAACGCTACTTTTGCTCAAAATTCCGACACACCGCAATGACTGAAACACCCCCGTGACGACAAACCGAAACCCGCCCGCAGGCCGCGTATCAAACTGCCCTTCGACAACCGCAGGGAGGATGTGGGGTCGTGGACCTACGACCACCGTATCGGCCTGTGCGTTACGTTGATCGCCTACCTGGTGCTGATGATCGGCTTCGTTTCGTCGAAGATCGTCGTGGGCCGGCGCACGCATCAGCAGGGCATGTATATCGACCTTCAGACGCTGGCCGAAATGGAGCAGGAACGCGACCGCCTGGAGCGCGAAGTGCGCGAGCGCCAGCGGCAGGAGGAGATCGACTGGCGGAGCATCCGCAACCAGGCGTCGAACGAAAATGCCCTGAACGAGAAGCTCCGCGACGACCGCGGGACCAACGCCGCGGCGCTGAACGAGGCGGCGGCCGAGGCCGAGGCGCGGATGCAGGCCAACCGCGAGGCCTACGAGCAGGGGCTGGCCGAGGAGCGGGCCATCCGCGAGCGCAACGGCGCGGGGAAGGACGGGGAACGTCAGGACCGCAAGGTCAAGGGGCGTGTCACGGTGTCGTTCTCGATCTCCAATCCCGTGCGCACGTCGCGTTATCTGGAGGTCCCGGCCTATCTGTGCGAGGGCGGGGGCGACGTGACGGTTGCGGTCACGGTGGACCGTGCGGGCAAGGTGACCGGCGCGCGCGTCACCGAGGGCGGCGACGACTGCATGCGCGAGTCGGCCCTGCGCGCCGCCCGCAATTCGTTGTTCAACATCGACGACTCGGCGCCCGCCCGTCAGACGGGGACCATCACTTATATCTTCATCCCCCAATGATTTTCGGTGATTGCGTCACACCTGCCGCGCATCCCGGGGCATTTCTAATCTGATCAGACGGGACGTCTTGAGCGCTGTCCGTTCGGATTTCCGCCGCTTTTCGGTCGGCGGTCAACCGCGGGTTTCGCCCGCAGAGGATTATGTACTTTTTTGCCGCAAAAGTACCGAGTGCAGTCTGCGACTGCTTTTCTGTTGCCGCTTTTTGGTCGTCAAAAAGCGGCGCAAAAACCGACCCGCGGCCAAAAAAGGCTGAAAGAGGCGTCCTAACGCTGGCTCCGGGCGACTGTTCGCGGGTTTGCAAGCAAACCGTTCCCTCCGCTCGCGCTTTTAGTCCGCCTCTTTCTTGACGCCTTTTTTGCCAGGCGGGAATCATTCGCCGCGTTCCGCGGCGTGAGAGAAGGCGCAGCAACCGGATCGGAAACGTAGCATCCGGCCATCGCCTCTGAAAGCGGTTTTAAACCGCCGCATTATCGCTTGCAGCGGAGAAAGAACTGCCGAAAGCCCGCGCGCCCGGAGCGGGAGGCTGGCAAAGGCGTCTGCAGGCGAGGGCAGACAGCTTGCTGTTTGCCGAGCCGCCACAGCCTTTACGGCGCGTGTTTTTGCGCCGTAAAGGCCTGATCTTACTGCGCCCGCTCAGCGCGGCCCGGAGGTTGTTCCCGCGAAAGCGACATGCGGATGGTTTTGGTGCTACCTTTTGCCATCAAAAGGCAGCTACTCCCCGCGGACGAAAGCCGCGGAAGACGTTTCTTGGCGAAAAAAGCCTTTTTGGTCCGCGGTTCCGTGCCGGGGAAATTGGCTTTTTTTATTGATAATTTCGGCTTTGGCCGCGGATTTATCCGAAAAAAATGTAACTTTGTAGCCGACGTAATTTTCCGAACCGTAAGATGCGTAAACTGCTTTTCATCGTGCTGGCCTTCACGGCGTGCCTGCTCTTTCCGGAGGGCGGCGACGGCGTGCGCATCCGGCAGCAGGCGCCCTCTGCGGCCTTCTCGGCGGGCGATGTGCGCGCCGACCAGTGGCAGTGCGAGCGTACGTACAATTCGGACCTGAACCACCAACCCCGCGTGCTCCGGGAGGCGGAAACCTGCCCGGCGCAGCCTTCGTTCCGTCACGGCGACCGGCAGGTTCGGCCGAACGCGCCGTCGTGCGCGCTCTCGCTTCGTGCGGTTGTGGTACGGGAGTTGCCAAGTTAACCTCTGCGTTCCAATCCTCCGATCTCTCCGCCGGACCGCATGCCGTGGATTACTATGTCTACCGGCTGCGGCGGCTCATTATTTAGCGTACGGTATTTCCCGAACGGTTCGCCGTTTTGTTTGCCTGAAATACGAACGTCTGATAATGAAAGAGATATGGATAAGATTAAAATTTGCGAGGCGATGTACGCCTTGCCCGGGGAGGTTGTGGTACGCCGCCGCAAATCCCTCCTGCTGCCTGCCGTGCTGTTTGCGGCCGGCGTGGCGATACTGGTTCTGAATCACGTTTACGGAGCCTCGATGACCAACAACCTCCGCTCGTCGGCGGTGTTCATCGGCGGTTCGCTGGCCCTGGCGGGGATGATCACGCTCGCGGCGCGCTTTTTCAGCGCCGAGGGCGCGCCCTACTACCGTGCCGGACACAGTTACCTGCGTTACGACGAACTCTACTTCGAGCGCTCGCAGAGCCGCGACGTGGCGGATCTCGTGGCGGAAGGCAATGTGGAACGGCTGCTGGCAATGCCCCATGCGCGGGTTCCGGCGGTCTCCGTGGCCATGTACCGTACGCCCGACAACCGTTTCGCCGCCATGCAGGCCTTCGAGTATGCGGACCTGGAGTACCGGCCGCTGACCCGGTTGCAGATCACCCCTGTGAAAGAGGGGGTTTAGGAGGCGGAAGGATTGTCGCTGCGTTCCGGGACCGGTAACTGCGCCCGCTGAATTTTGGATACGAAAAACAGATTGGACAGATGATAGACATCAGTGGTGAAAATGTAGTATTGGTCGGTGCGTTGCTGCTCTTCGTGGCGGTGATGGCCGGTAAGGTCGCCTATCGTTTCGGCGCCCCCGCGCTGTTGCTCTTCCTGGGAGTCGGCATGCTGTTCGGCCTGAATTTCATCTCGTACCGTTCGGTCGAGATGACCCAGTTCGTCGGTATGATCGCTTTGTGCATCATCCTCTTCACGGGAGGTATGGACACCTCCTTCCAGGAGATAAAGCCCATCATCGGGCCCGGCGTCGTGCTGGCCACGGCGGGGGTGGTCATGACGGCCATGGTGCTGGCGGGGCTTCGTATGGCTCGTTGCGCCGTGGCTCGATCTGGAGATCTCCTTCGCGCTGGCGCTGCTGCTCGCCTCCACGATGTCCTCGACCGACTCGGCTTCGGTTTTCTCGATCCTGCGAAGCAAGAAGCAGGGGCTCAAACAGCACCTGCGGCCCCTGCTGGAGCTGGAGAGCGGTTCGAACGACCCGATGGCCTACATGCTCACGATCCTGCTGATCGGCGTGGTTACCAACTCCCAGGGCGGGAGCGGTCTGGGTATGAGCGTCGTCTATTTTGTGGTGCAGCTGGTCGTCGGCGCGCTTTCGGGCTACCTGATCGGCCGGCTGGCGGTGTGGACGATCAACAAGATCAACCTCGCCAACCACTCGCTCTACTCGGTGCTGCTGCTGGCTTTCATCTTCTTCGCCTTCGCCTTCACCGACCTCGTCAAGGGCAACGGCTACCTGGCGGTTTACCTCGCGGGTCTGGTCGTGGGGAACCACAAGCTGGCGCAGAAACGTTCGCTGACGGTCTTCTTCGACGGTTTCACGTGGCTCATGCAGATCGTGATGTTCCTCACGCTGGGACTTTTCGTCAACAGCGACGAGCTGCTCCGTCCCGAGGTGCTGATCCTCGGCGGGGCGGTCGGTGCGTTCATGATCCTCGTGGCGCGTCCCGTCACGGTTTTCGCCTGTCTGCTGCCGTTCCGGCACTTCACCACCAAGGCGCGCCTCTACGTTTCGTGGGTGGGACTGCGCGGCGCCGTGCCGATCCTCTTCGCCATCTACCCGATGATGGCGGGCGTCGAGCACGCCGAACTGCTGTTCAACGTGGTATTCCTCTCGCACGATCATTTCGCTGCTGGTGCAGGGCACCACCGTGAGCGGTATGGCCAACCTGCTGGGGCTGGCTTACGAAGAGCGCGAATCGGCCTTCAGCGTCGATATGCATCAGGATATGAAGTCGGCCCTTACGGAGGTCGAGGTCAACGAGAACCTGCTCGCCAGCGGTCATACGCTCAAGGACATCACCCTGCCCGAAAATACGCTGGTGATGATGGTCTGCCGCAACGGCGAGTATTTCGTGCCGCAGGGCAAGACAGAACTGCTGCTGGGCGACAAACTGCTGGTCATTTCGGACCGCAGCGAGGAGCTTGCGACCACTTATAAGGATATGGGTATCGACGACGTGATGAAGCTCGGATAGCTTTCGGCGCTCATTGCTTGCGAATTACGGCCCGGGATTGCATCCCTGTGCCGCGCCGCCCTCCGGCGGACGCCTGTTCGGATCTCCGGCGATTCTGTCGCCGGAGATTCTTTTTTTTGCCCGTCCTGTTCCGTATTTCGGCGATTTTTCGTACCTTGAACCGGCAAACGGAGATTTGCATTCCGGAACCCGAACCGGAGTCCGGAATGTCTCTTTGTTTCGATTTGTGTTTGTGATGTGTCTTTGTGGCATAAAACAAATAGGAAAGATTGAAAAAGAAAATTGGCATTCGGTAAAAAGTCGTACATTTGCCATGTTCGCGGACGCCTTCCTGCGGCGGCCGGCCCTGACCATGAAACTGCTGAAACCCACATACCTGCTGCGAACCCTGCTGCTGCTCTGCGCCGTAGCGGCCGTGTCGTCCGCCTGCGAGCGGAACGAAGCGCAGTCGCTGTCGGACAAACTGGACCACATGATCGCCAACCGGCAGGTATACGACTGCCGGAAGGAGCAGCGGATCGCCGAACTGCGGCATCTGTTGAGCGTGAGCGGCCTGACTCCCGCCCAGGAGTACGAGATCAACGACAGGCTGTTCGGCGAGTTCCACAAATACAAACTCGATTCGGCCATCCGCTACACGGAGCGCAACGTCCTGCTGGCGCGCCGGCTGTGCGACCGCCGCAAGGTCTGCCTTTCGGGAATTCGCCTGGCGGAACTCTACTCGTCGACGGGCATGTCCATCGAGGCGAAGCGGATGCTGGACTCGATCGACCGCCGGTCGGTGCCCCGCGACATGCTGGCGACCTATTACAAGGCTTACAACCGTTTCTACCAGCAATACGTGGCTTTCAGCGGGCAGAAGTACTTCCGCGAACTGGAGGAACGCTACCAGGATTCGGTGATCATGGTGGCCGACACGGCTTCGGGGCGTTACAAGCTCGACCTGCTCGGCCAGATGAGCCGCCGTGACCAGTCGCACGAAATGGAGGTCCGGCTGCTCGGGTTCCTGGAAAGCCTCGAACCCGATTCGCAGCTCTACGCCGAATGCGCCTATGCGCTGGGCAGTTTCTACCGCCGCCGCGGCGACGACTGGCTGGCGCGGAAGTACTACATGCTCTCGGCGATGACCGACATCCGGAACTCCACGAAGGAGAACGCCGCTTTTCAGGCGCTCGCGACGCTCTATTACCGCCACGGCGATCTTTTCCGGGCGTTCCGCTACACGCAGGCGGCCGTCGAGGACGCGCTTTTCTCCAACGTGCAGTTCCGCACGGTCCAGATGTCGGAACTTTACTCGATCATCATTGCCTCGCATCAGGCCAAGGAATCCCGCACCAAGCACAAGCTGCAACACTATCTGGTGTTGATCAGCGTGCTGTCGGCGGTTCTCGTCCTGCTGTTCGTCTACCTCTGCAAACAGCTCCGCAAGGTCTACCGCATCAAGGAGGAGCTTTCGCAGACCAATGCGAAACTGGCCCGGCTCAACGAGGAACTGGGTGAGAAGAACGAGCAGCTGTCGGACTCCAATGCCGTCAAGGTGCAGTACATCGCGCGGTTCTTCGACCTCTGCTCCATGTATATCGACAAGATGGACGACTACCGCAAGTCGCTCAAGAAGCTGGCCCAGGACCGGAAGTTCGACGAACTCAACAAACGGCTGAAATCGACCTCGATGCTCGAGGACGAGCAGGACGAACTCTACAAGAATTTCGACGCCATCTTCCTGAACCTCTACCCGTCGTTCGTCGAGGATTTCAACGCCCTGCTGACCGAGGACGAGCGGATCGTGCTCAAGTCGGAGGATCTGCTGAACAAGGAGCTGCGGATTTACGCCCTGCTGCGCCTGGGCATCACCGACAGCGTGAAGATCGCCTCGTTCCTGCGCTGCTCGCTGTCGACCGTCTATAACTACCGGACCAAGGTGCGCAACAAGGCGGCCATCTCGCGCGAGGAGTTCGAAAAGATGGTCATGAAGATCGGAACGGCCCATAAAACGGACGTCTGACCATTCCAGATTGTCTACATTTTTCGGGTTGTTTTAAAATGTAAGGTATTGTTAATTAAAGATATGGTTCAAAAGTGGTTCTACATTTTCCGATTCAGTTTTCAAACCGAAGCCTATTCGGGTTAATTTTGTAATCGATGCGGTGCGTCTGCCGGTATTTTCCTTCGGAAACGGGAGACGCGGCGCGGAACCTAACTTTTAACCGACCTTATTGACTACACGATGAATCCTGTAAAAGTTGGCCTTATCGGCTTCGGCAGAATGGGAGGTTTCTACCTCGAACAAATGCAGAAAAGCGGCAGGTGGGACGTTGCGTACATCTGCGACGTCTGCGCCGAATCGCGGGACCTGGCGCGCAAGCTGGCCCCCGGGGCGAAGGTTGTGGACGACGAACAGGTTATTTTCGACGATCCCGAAGTGCAGGTCGTGGGGCTGTTCGCCCTGGCCGACTCGCGCAAGTCGCAGATCGAGCGGGCTTTCGCCGCGGGCAAGCACGTCATCGCCGAAAAACCCATTTCCGACAGCATTGAAAACGAATGGCAGGCCGTCGAGCTGGCCGAGAACACGCAACTGTTTTCGACGGTGAACCTCTACCTGCGCAACTCCTGGTATCACAATACGATCAAAGATTTCATCGCCCAGGGCGAGATCGGCGAACTGGCCATCGTGCGGGTCTGCCACATGACCCCGGGGCTTGCTCCGGGCGAGGGCCACGAGTACGAAGGCCCGTCGTTCCACGACTGCGGCATGCACTACGTGGACATCGCGCGCTGGTATGCCGAATCGGAATTCAAGACCTGGAACGCCCAGGCCCTGCGGATGTGGAACTACAAGGACCCCTGGTGGCTGCAATGCCACGGCACGTTCGAGAACGGCGTGGTGTTCGACATCACGCAGGGGCATGTCTACGGCCAGCTGGCCCAGACGCAGACGCACAATTCCTATGTGGACATCATCGGCACGAAGGGCATCGCCCGCATGACGCACGACTTCAAGACGGCGATCGTCGAGCTGCACGGCGTGACGCAGACCCACCGCCTCATCCAGCCCTACGGTGGCAAGAACATCGACACCCTGTGCAAGCTCTTCGCCGAGTCGATCGAGACGGGCCGCCGCAGCGAGGCGCTCCCGGAGTTCCGCGACGCGGCGATCGCTTCGGAGTACGCCTGGCGATTCCTGCGCGACGCCCAGGGGCACGACCTCCCGGCCATCGGGGAACTGGAGACCCTGCGGCAGATCCGCGAACGCCGCCGCACGATGAAGGACGGCTACGGTCTGCTGCGCAAACACGCATGACAATCGCATAACCCTAAAACTACCTGAACTATGAATCATCTGTTATTTATCGGCGTGGGACAAATCGTCATCATCGCGCTCGTTGTGCTGCTGCTGTTCGGCGGCACGAAGATTCCGGAATTGATGAAGGGCCTCGGCAAGGGCTACAAGATCTTCAAGGACGAGGTCGACAATATCGAAAAGAACATTAAATAACCCCAATACTAACTCAAATTAAACCTCGAAACGATGGCAAAAGAAATGTCAAGAAGAACGTTCCTGAAGCAGGGAGCGGCTGCCGCGATCGGCTTAGCGGTCGTACCCAGCACGGTTCTGGGTAAGAAGTTCGGCTACACGGCCCCCAGCGACAAACTCAATATCCTGGGCGTCGGCGTCGGCGGACGCGGCGCTTCGGTGCTGAAGGGCCTGGAGAGCCAGAACATCATCGGCCTGTGCGACGTCGACTGGAAATACGCCGACCACATTTTCAAACGTTATCCTGCGGCCAAGAAGTTCAACGACTACCGTAAGATGTACGACGAGATGCTCAAGTCGGCCGATGCCGTGATGGTCGCTACGGCGGACCACACGCACGCCATCATCGCCGCCGACGCCATGACCGCTGGCAAGCATGTATATTGCGAAAAACCGCTGACGCACAGCGTATACGAGTCGCGCCTGCTGACCAAGCTCGCCGACAAGTACGGGTGGCGACGCAGATGGGCAACCAGGGTTCGTCGGGCGACGGCGTGCGCAAGGTGTGCGACTGGATCTGGAACGGCGAGATCGGCGAGGTGACCCGCGTGGATTGTTTCACCGACCGCCCCATTTGGCCGCAGGGCCTGGCTCGTCCCGAGGAGGACATGCGCATCCCCAAGACCATGAACTGGGACGCCTTCATCGGCCCGGCTCCCTACCGCCCCTACAACGCCGCCTATACGCCGTGGAACTTCCGCGGATGGTGGGATTTCGGAACCGGCGCGCTGGGCGATATGGCCTGCCATATCCTGCACCCTGTGTTCAAGGGTCTGAAACTGGGCTATCCGACCAAGGTGGAGGGCAGTTCGACGCTGCTGCTGAACGAGTCCGCTCCCTCGGCACAGCGCGTGAAGTTCATCTTCCCGGCCCGCGACAACATGCCGAAGGTGGCCATGCCCGAAGTCGAGGTGCACTGGTACGACGGCGGTCTGATGCCGGAGCGCCCCGCAGGGCTTCCCGCCGGAAAGAACCTGAACGTTTACGGTGGTGCCGCCATCTTCTACGGCACGAAGGACACGCTGATCTGCGGCTGCTACGGCAGGGATCCCTACCTGGTTTCGGGCCGTGTTCCCGAGGCTCCGAAGGTGCTGCGTGAGATCACCGAGTCGCACCAGATGGACTGGGTGCGCGCCTGCAAGGAGGACGCCGACGACCGCGTGCTTTCGGCATCGGACTTCAGCGAGGCCGGACCGTTCAATGAAATGGTCGTTATGGGCGTGCTGGCAGTCCGCCTCCAGGGCCTCAACCAGGTGCTGGAATGGGACGGTCCGAACATGCGTTTCACGAATATTCCGGACGATGCCATGATCAAGACGGTCATCAAGGACGGTTTCCACATCAAGGACGGACACCCGACCTTCGACAAGACCTGGACCGACCCCGTGAACGCACAGCAGTTCGCCCAGGAACTGATCAAACACACCTACCGCGACGGCTGGGCGCTTCCCGCCATGCCGCGCTAAACAAACCTGTCCGTAAAACCTAAAAAATACAGAAAGAATATGAAAAAGACCTTTTTATTTTCGGTATGCGCGGCTCTGACCGCATCGCTGGTTTCGTGCGGCGGCCCCGGCGGCAAGGCCAAGACGGCTGAAACGGCCGATGCGAAAACCGCCAAGAAAGCTGTTCCCGAATACACCGTTGTCGACAACGCACAGGTGGACCTCGCCTCGTTCCCGCAGGACAAGGACGGCTACTATGTGATTTTCGACGGCAAGACGCTCAACGGCTGGCGCGGCTACGGCAAGGACAAGGCTCCTTCGCGCTGGACGGTGGAGGACGGCGCCATCAAGTTCAACGGCTCGGGCGGCGGCGAGGCCCAGACCGGCGAGGGCGGCGACCTGATCTTCGCCAAGAAGTTCAAGAATTTCGAACTGGAGATGGAGTGGAAGGTTTCGAAGGGCGGCAACTCGGGCATCTTCTACCTGGCCCAGGAGGTTACGACCCAGAAGGACGGCAAGACCAAGTACGAGCCGATCTACATCTCGTGCCCCGAGTATCAGGTGCTCGACAACGCCAACCATCCCGATGCCAAGCTGGGTGTCGACGGCAACCGCCAGTCGGCGTCGCTCTACGACATGATTCCCGCCGTTCCGCAGAACCAGAATCCCTTCGGCGAGTGGAACAAGGCCAAGATCATGGTTTACAAAGGCACCGTCGTACACGGACAGAACGACAAGAACGTCGTGGAGTACCACCTGTGGACTCCCCAGTGGACCGAGATGCTGGAGAACAGCAAGTTCAGCCCCGAGAAGTGGCCTCTGGCGTTCGAGCTGCTCAACAACTGCGGCGGTGAGAACCACGAAGGCTACATCGGCCTGCAGGACCACGGCGACGATGTCTGGTTCCGTAACATCCGTGTCAAGATTCTCGATTAAGGGTTCCTTGCGATGAGAAACAGGCTATTCGCAGTCATCTGCGCCCTCCTTGCTTTGGCGATGCTCCCCGGCGGAGCATCCGCCAGGGCGAAGAAGGCCCCGAAGAAGGATATCGGCATCCAGCTCTACTCGGTGCGCAGCCTGATCGGGGTTTTCGGCAAGAGCCAGGGCGATTACAAACCCGTCCTGAAACAGCTCGCCGACATGGGTTACACCTCGGTCGAGGCCGCCAGCTACAAGGACGGAATGCTCTACGGACAGACTCCCGAGCAGTTCCGCAAGGATGTCGAGGACGCCGGTATGCGGGTGATTTCCACCCACTGCACGCTCAACCTCTCCGACGAGGAGCTGGCGAGCGGCGATTTCTCGAAGGCCCTCGCGTGGTGGGACGAGTGCATCGCGGCGCACAAGGCCGCCGGTGCGGAGTATATCGTGGTTCCCTCGATGCGGAAGATTTCGACGCTCAAGGATTTGCAGACCTACTGCCGCTATTTCAACGAGGTGGGGGCACGCTGTGCCGCCGCCGGCATGAAGTTCGGCTACCACAACCACTCGCGCGAGTTCGAGAAGATCGAGGATAAGGTCATGCTGGACTACATGCTCGAAAACACCGATCCCGACAAGGTGCTGTTCGAAATGGACGTATACTGGGCCGTGATGGGCAAGGCCAGCCCGGTGGACTACTTCAAGAAGTATCCGGGGCGTTTCAAGCTTCTGCACATCAAGGACCGCCGTGAGATCGGCCAGAGCGGCATGGTGGGCTTCGACGCCATCTTCGCCAACGCGCGGGAAGCCGGCGTGGAGAACATCATCGTCGAGATCGAAGGTTCGAGCTACAACGACATCGTGCGCAGCGTCCGCGAGTGCGCCGACTACCTGCTCGAAGCGCCTTTCGTCACGGCTTTTTTCCGTAACGAATAAAGCCTTCCGGCAGAGTTGCGAATATCCGGCCGTCTGCAAGACGGCCGGATATTTCGTTTTGTCGTTTTTGGCTGTCGCTGTGGGTTTTCCGCAGAATTATCGCTAACTTTACGCTCCGAAAAACCGGTGTCCCGGGGTGCGCTGCGGCTGTCCCCGGTTCGTTAAAACAGAAAGAGATGCGTTACAGTTGGTTATTGGCAGCCTGCCTGCTGGCCTGCGCGGGAGTCCGTGCGCAGACGGCGCCGGAAGCGGGCGAAAAAAGCGGCAATCCGCTTTTCAAAGGATGGTACGCCGATCCCGAAGGGGTGGTTTTCGGCGATGAATACTGGATTTATCCCACCTATTCGGCGCTTTACGAGGAACAGACGTTCCTCGACGCCTTTTCGTCGAAGGACCTCGTGCATTGGCAGAAGCACCCCCGGGTCCTCTCGTCGGACTCCGTCCGCTGGGTGAAGCAGGCCATGTGGGCGCCGGCGGTCCTGCATGCCAACGGCCGCTATTACCTCTTCTTCGCGGGCAACGACATTCACAGCGAGCAGGAGGTGGGCGGCATCGGGGTCGCCGTGGCCGACTCCCCGGCCGGGCCGTTCCGCGATGCGCTGGGCAAACCGCTGATCAACCGGATCGTGAACGGGGCGCAGCCCATCGACCAGTTCGTCTTCCGCGACGACGACGGGGAGTATTACATGTACTACGGCGGCTGGGGCCATTGCAACATGGTCCGGCTCGCTCCCGATCTGTTGAGCGTCGTGCCGTTCGACGACGGAACGGTTTACCGTGAGGTCACGCCGCAGGGTTACACCGAGGGTCCGTTCATGCTCAAGCGGCAGGGCCGATATTATTTCATGTGGTCCGAGGGCGGCTGGGGCGGTCCCGACTACCGGGTCGCCTATGCCATTGCCGACTCGCCGTTCGGGCCTTTCGAGCGTGTGGGGACGATCCTGGAGCAGGACCCTGAAATCGCCACGAGCGCCGGGCATCACTCCGTAATCCAGGTTCCGGGCAAGGACGAATGGTACATCGTCTATCACCGCCGTCCGCTGACGGAAACCGGCCGGGACAGCCGCGCCACCTGCATCGACCGGCTCCGGTTCGGCGCCGACGGGCGCATTAGGCCCGTGCGGATGACCTTCGAGGGTGTCGGTGCGCGTCCGATCGCACCGCAGGGCGAATACTTCAATCCGGTCGTGAATCAAAGCCTTCCCGATCCGACCCTCATCCGGGCCGACGACGGATGGTTCTACCTTTACGCGACTGAAAGCGTCCGCAACGTGCCGGTCCTCCGTTCGCGGAACCTTGTCGACTGGGAATTCGTCGGCACGGCCTTTACGCGGCAGAGCCGCCCGACGTTCGAGAAGGGCGGCGGCATCTGGGCGCCCGACATCAACCGGATCGGGGACAAGTATGTGATGTATTATTCGATGTCGCGCTGGGGCGGCGAGTGGACCTGCGGCATCGGCGTTGCCGTTGCGGAGCGTCCCGAAGGGCCTTTCGACGACCTGGGCAGACTGTTCCGCAGCGACGAGATCGGCATTCGGAACTGCATCGACCCCTGTTGTGTCGAGGACGGCGGGAAGAAATACCTTTTCTGGGGCAGTTTCCACGGGCTGTACGGTGCGGAGCTGACCGACGACGGGCTGTCGCTCAAACCGGGCTTCAAGCCCGTGCGGATCGCCGGGGATGCCTACGAGGCGACCTATATCCACAAGCGGGACGGGTATTATTATCTTTTTGCCTCGACGGGCCGCTGCTGCGAGGGACTGCAAAGCACCTATGCGACGGTCGTGGGACGCTCCGAGCACCTTTTCGGTCCCTATGTCGACCGGCAGGGTCGTCCGATGCTGGAGAACAACCACGAAATGCTGATCCACGGCAATCCCGATTTCGTCGGTCCGGGCCATAATTCCCGGATCGTTGCCGACGACGAGGGGCAGGACTGGATTCTTTACCATGCCGTGAGCCGGGCCGATCCCCGGGGGCGTGTGCTGATGGCCGACCGGGTGGAGTGGGCCGGCGGCTGGCCCCGTGTCGAAGGCTCCTCGCCCTCGCTCCGGGCGAAAGTGCCGCAATTCGGGCAATGACCCCGCAGTGTCGATTTCGGATTCGGCCCGAACCCCAACGGCGTGAAAAAGCAAAAGGGATCATCCATAGGATGATCCCTTTTGCTTGTGGAGAATACGAGATTCGAACTCGTGACCTCTTGCATGCCATGCAAGCGCTCTAGCCAACTGAGCTAATCCCCCGTTGTGGGTGCAAAGATAATCGGATTTTTTTATTTCCGCAATTTTCGGCCCGAAAAATCGGTTCCGGAACTGAACTTTTTTCGAAAAAGCCATCCCGGAGGTCTGCGGAACGCTCCCGGAAGCCCGTCGCTGAAGGATTTCTCGGACATCTGGGCCTCGGCCGAGAATATCGTCCGCAGATCGGCCAATGTCTATTGATTCCCGGTTGCGGGGAGGGTTTCCTCCACCTGCCGAAACCCCTCCCGCCTGCCGAAACGAACGGCGGACCCCGAAAAAGGGTCCGCCGTTTCGTTGTCCGGATGCCGGCTTCCCGGCTGCGGGACTATTCCACCTCCCAGGTGGCTCCCGAGCGGAGCAGGTCGTCCACGCAGTGAATTTTGCTCGTGGCTTTGACCTCCTCGACCTGCTTCTCCACGGCGCGGTCGTAGACCGAGTCGTCCTCGACCGAGCGGATTACGCCCAGCGCTACCGGGTAGTCGGGGTACTTCATCGCCGCCAGCATCGAGTGGAGCGTCGTGTCGCGCTGGTGGGCGTCGTGCGTCAGCACGTCGTCCAGCGTGTAGCCGTCCTGGCCCACGGTCACCACCTTGAGTTTCATGTTCTCGAACACGATGCCCTTTTCCCGTTGTTGGCGCCGAAGAGCATTTTCTCGCCGTGGCGCAGCGTCACCGTGCGTTCGGCGCGCGTGGCCTTGTCGGCTGCGAAGTCGCCGTGGGTCTTATCGTTGAATATCACGCAGTTCTGCAACGCTTCGATCACCGACATGCCCTTGTGCTTGGCCGCGGCGATCATGCACTCCTTCGACAGTCCGACCTCCATGTCGATCGTGCGGGCGAAGAACGTGCCCTTGGCGCCTATGACCAGTTCGCCGGGGTTGAACGGCTTCTCGACCGTTCCGTAGGGCGAGGTCTTGGTGATCTTGCCCAGCTTCGAGGTGGGGGAGTACTGGCCCTTCGTCAGGCCGTAAATCTCGTTGTTGAACAGAATGACGTTGAGGTCCACGTTGCGGCGGATGGCGTGGATGAAGTGGTTGCCGCCGATGGCCAGCGAGTCGCCGTCGCCCGTGGTGACCCAGACGTTGAGGCGCGGGTTGGCGACCTTGACGCCCGTCGCCACGGCGTTTGCGCGGCCGTGTACGGAGTGGAACCCGTAGGTCTTCATGTAGTAGATGAAGCGCGACGAGCATCCGATGCCCGACACGAACGTGAACATGTTGTGCGGCGTGTCGGTGCGCGTCGGCTATTTCGGGCAGCGCGCGCTGCACGGCGCTGAGGATCGCGTGGTCGCCGCATCCGGGACACCAGCGTACCTCCTGATCGCTCTTGAAATCCGCAGGGGTGTATTTGTATTCTGCCATGGTTACTTCAGTAAGGATTCGAATTTTTCTTTCAGTTCTACGACCGTAAGGGCAGGCCCTCGCACTTGTTGTACTGTTCGTAGCGGAACTCCTGCAAGTTCTGGCGCAAGTAGTTGGCGAACTGACCTTCGTTCAGCTCGCAGACGACGATCCGGCGGAATTTCGCGAAGATGTCGCGTACCCCCTGCGGCAGCGGGTTGATGTAGTTGAAATGGCACAACGAGACCTTTTTGCCCTCGCGGCGCATTTCGTCCACGGCGTTTTGCAGGTGGCCGCGCGTGCCGCCCCAGCCTACGACGAGCAGGTCGCCTTCCGGGTCGCCCCATACGGTCTGTGCGGGAATGTCGTCGGCGGCTTTGGCCACCTTCTCGGCGCGGGTCCGCACCATCTTTTGGTGGTTGGCCGGATCGTGCGAGATGCAGCCCTTCACGCAGTCTTTCTCCAGACCGCCCACGCGGTGCTCCAGACCCTACCTTGCCGGGGAACGCCCAGCCGCGGGCCAGCTTTTCGTCGCGCACGTAGGGCATGAACCCTCCTTCGGGTGCATTGTCCACGATCGGCGGCTGAATCGCCGGGTAGTCCTTCATCTCGGGGATCCGCCACGGCTCGGAGCCGTTGGCGATGAAGCCGTCGGTGAGCAGGATCACGGGCGTCATGTGCTCCATCGCCAGCCGTCCTGCTTCGAACGCATAGTGGAAACAGTCGCTGGGCGACGACGCCGCCACGACGATCACCGGGCACTCTCCGTTACGGCCGTAAAGCGCTTGTTGGAGGTCGCTCTGCTCGGTTTTCGTCGGAAGACCCGTCGAGGGTCCTCCGCGCTGTACGTCCACGACGACCAGCGGCAGTTCGGTCATCACGGCCAGTCCCAGCGCTTCGCTCTTGAGCGAGAGGCCGGGACCCGACGTGGTCGTCACGGCGAAGTTGCCGGCGAAGGCGGCGCCGATGGCCGTGCAGATGCCGCGATCTCGTCTTCGGCCTGCACGGTCTTCACGCCGAGGTCCTTGCGCTTGGCCAGCTCCTCGAGGATGACCGTGGCCGGGGTGATCGGGTACGAACCGCAGAAGAGCGGAAGTCCGGCCTTCTCGGCCGGCGGCGCACAGGCCCCACGCCGTGGCGACGTTGCCGTTGATCGACCGGTAGGTGCCCTTCTCGCGGGGAGCCGGGGCCACGGTGTAGTTATTGGCGAACTGATGGGTGTTGGCCGCGTAGTTATAGCCTGCCGCGATGGCCAGCTTGTTGGCCTCGGCCACGGCGGGATTCTTCTTGGCGAACTTCCCGTCGAGGTATTTCAGGGCGTAATCCTCCGGACGGTCGAACAGCCAGAAGCAGATGCCCAGCGCGAACATGTTCTTGCACTTGACCATCGCCTTGTTGTCGAGTCCGGTCTCCTTCAGCGCCTCGCGCGTCATCGACGTGATGTCGGGGATGACGACGTTGTATTCGTCGAGTTCCAGCTCGGCCAGCGGGTCGAGCGTGGCGAATCCCGCTTTCCTGAGATGCTCTTCGGTGATCGAATCGCCGTCGAGGATGACCGTCGCGCCCGGCTTGAGCCATTTGCGGTTGGCTTTGAGCGCCGCGGGGTTCATGGCCACCAGCACGTCGCAGTAATCGCCGGGATTCAGTTCGCGGTGGTCGCCGAAATGTACCTGGAAGCCCGAAACGCCCGCAACGGTTCCTTGCGGGGCGCGGATTTCGGCAGGGTAGTCGGGGAAGGTCGAGATGCCGTTTCCCAGCAACGCCGAAGTGTCGGAAAAGAGCGTGCCCGTGAGCTGCATGCCGTCGCCCGAATCGCCCGAAAAGCGGATCACGACGTCCTGCAACTCCCGCACTTTTGTTTGTTCCATGATTTTGGTTTCAGATTATGGGTTAACAACGATTTCGCAAATATAGGACAAGAGAGGGCAAAGCGGCGAATTTGTTCGCAGTCCGTGCCGAACCGCATCCTACATTATGCAAATATATTAAATAAATTGTCAAATTGGACTTTTTCGGGCGATTTTTTAGCTTTCCGCCCCGCGTCTGCCGATTTTCCGTGTCCCGGATTGCTAATGTTTTGTAATTCAAATGATAGCTTTTCGCTACGATCGCTACTGAAAAACCTTTTCCGGCCTCGTTTATGAAACGGATGAATATATTGAAATTTTTTACGAACGCCGCCTGCTGTCCGGTCCGGGAGCCGGCGAAGCGGAAGCCGCCCCCGTCCGGCCTTCGGACGCACCCCGCATGCAGCCGGGATTTCGGGCCGAAAAACGGCGATTCGGCCGATTTTTTCATTTCGGTGTGGTTTCCTCGTTCTTTTGGGCTACTTTTGTGCCGTTAAAATTGGATTATAAAGGATGATTACAGTTTCGAATTTAGAGGTACAATACGGAAAACGGGTTCTTTTCAAAGATATCAACCTCAAATTCACCCCGGGCAACTGCTACGGTGTGATCGGGGCGAACGGGGCCGGGAAGTCCACGTTTCTGAAAGTGCTCAGCGGCGAGGTGACTCCTACGAGGGGCAATGTGGCGTTCGGCCCGGGCGAACGCTTGTCGGTGCTCAAGCAGGACCACTTCGCGTACGACGAATTTACGGTCCTCGACACGGTTCTGATGGGCCATCAGCCCCTGTGGGAGACGATGAAGGAGAAGGAGGCGCTGTACGCCAAGCCCGACTTTTCGGAGGAGGACGGTCTCCGGGCCGGGGAGCTGGAGGAGCGGTTCGCGGAGATGCAGGGCTGGAACGCCGAGAGCGACGCCGCCAACCTGCTGAGCAGCCTCGGGGTCCGGGAGGCGCTGCACTACCAGTTGATGAGCGATCTGAGCGCCAAGGAGAAGGTGCGCGTACTGCTGGCGCAGGCGCTGTTCGGCAAACCCGACAACCTGCTGCTCGACGAGCCGACCAACGACCTCGACCGGCCGACGATCGCGTGGCTCGAAAATTACCTGTCGAATTACGAAAATACGGTGCTGGTCGTCTCGCACGACCGCCACTTTCTCGATTCGGTGTGCACGCATACCGTCGACATCGATTACAGCGACATCAATCTCTTTTCGGGCAATTACAGTTTCTGGTACGAATCGAGCCAGCTTGCCCTGCGCCAGCAGCAGAACCAGAACAAGAAGGCCGAGGAGAAGAAGAAGGAGCTGCTGGAGTTCATCCAGCGGTTCAGCGCCAACGTCGCCAAATCGAAGCAGACGACCTCGCGCAAGAAGATGCTCGAACGGCTCAACATCGAGGAGATCAAGCCCTCGATGCGCAAATATCCGGGTATCATCTTCCAGCCCGGGCGCGAGGCGGGCACGAAGATCCTCGGGGTCGACGAGCTGTGCAAGACGGTGGGCGGCGAACGGCTTTTCAGCAACGTCAGCTTCACGGTCGAGAAGGGCGACAAGATCGCCTTCCTGGCGCGCGACCCGCGTGCGGTGTCGGCGCTGTTCGACATTCTGGCCGGCGACGACAAGGCCGATTCGGGCGTCGTCGAATGGGGCACGACGATCAATTACGCCTACCTGCCGCTCAACAACGCCCCCTGGTTCGAGAGCCAGCTCTCGATCGTCGACTGGCTGGCGCAGTTCTCGTCCGACACCTCGGAGCTTTATTTGAGGGGGTATCTGGGCAAGATGCTCTTCAGCGGCGAGGAGATTTACAAGAAGGTGAGCGTGCTCTCCGGCGGCGAGAGGGTGCGCTGCATGGTGGCGAAAATGATGATCCAGCAGCCCAATACGCTCGTGCTGGACTCTCCGACCAACCACCTCGACCTCGAATCGATCCAGGCGTTCAACAACTCGCTGATCAATTTCAAGGGCAACGTGCTGATGAGTTCGCACGACCACGAATTCGTCAATACGGTCGCCAACCGCATCATCGAACTCACGCCCAACGGCATGGTCGACCGCTATATGGAGTATGACGATTACATCACGGACGAGGTCGTCGCCGGGCGTCTGGAGGCCCTGTGGGCCTGAACTGCGCGGTATACCTGTCCTGAAAGCGAAAAGCGCCCCTGCTTCGGAAAGCAGGGGCGCTTTCATAGACGGTATGCCGTAGCCTACTGCGGCTGCTTGCCGATGTAGGCCAGGATGCCGCCGTCGACGTAGAGGACGTGTCCGTTGACGAAGTCCGAGGCGTCCGACGCGAGGAACACGGCGGGACCCATCAGGTCTTCGGGCGTTCCCCAGCGTGCCGCGGGGGTCTTGGCCACGATGAACGAATCGAACGGGTGACGCGATCCGTCTGCCTGACGCTCGCGCAGGGGCGCGGTCTGGGGCGTTGCGATGTAGCCCGGGCCGATGCCGTTGCACTGGATGTTGTATTCGCCGTACTCCGACGCGATGTTGCGCGTGAGCATCTTCAGGCCGCCTTTGGCTGCGGCGTAGGCCGACACGGTCTCGCGGCCCAGCTCCGACATCATCGAGCAGATGTTGATGATCTTGCCGTGGCCCTTCTTGATCATCGAGGGGATGACGGCCTTCGAGACGATGAACGGAGCGTTGAGGTCCACGTCGATCACCTGGCGGAACTCCGCGGCGGTCATTTCGACCATCGGGATGCGCTTGATGATGCCGGCGTTGTTGACGAGGATGTCCACCACGCCGACCTCCTTTTCGATCTGCGCCACCATGGCGTTCACCTGCTCTTCGTTCGTGACGTCGCATACGTAGCCTTTGGCCTCGATGCCTTCGGCCTTATAGGCGGCCAGGCCTTTGTCCACCAGTTCCTGTTTGATGTCGTTGAAGACGATTTTTGCGCCCTGGCGGGCGAAAGCCGTCGCCAGAGCGAATCCGATGCCGTAAGAGGCGCCCGTTACGAGCGCTACCTTACCTTCCAGTGAAAAGTTTACCATTGTTATAGGATTTTGTTAGGTTTTGTGATTCGTTTATCTGTCCATATCTCCTTGTACTGCGCTTTCGGCCGCCGTTCTTGCCGCCTTCGCCGCCCCTTCCCGAAGGAGGGAGATGGCGTACGCTTTGTCCGGCTGGTCCGATCGCGATTCGGCTTTCCCGTAAAGCCCCCCCCCTCTTTGTGGAGACGGGTTTGCCGGGTGCGGCCTGCGGAGGACGCGAACTGCGGGCCTCCGCGACCGGAGGCTGCGGCCCGCGCGGCTCCGTGAGCCGCACATGGCTATTTCAAATCGGTTATTTTCGAAAAATCCTGGTCGCCGTAGTCGAGGTTCTCGCCGCCCATGCCCCAGATGAAGGTGTAGTTGTGCGTGGCTGCGGCGCTGTGGATCGACCATTCGGGCGACAGCACGGCCTGGTCGCCCTTCATCCAGATGTGGCGCGTCTCGTCGACCTCGCCCATGAAGTGGCACACGGCCTGGTCTTCGGGCACTTCGAAATAGAAATAGGCCTCCATGCGGCGCGAATGCACGTGCGCGGGCATCGTGTTCCACACGCTTCCGGGCAGCAGCTCGGTCATGCCCATCTGCAATTGGCAGGTCGGCAGCACCTGGTTCACGAGCATCTTGTTGATGTTGCGGTCGTTCGACCCTTCGAGCGAACCCATGTGGGCCACCACGGCGTCGGCCTTCGTGACCTTCTTGTCGGGGTAGTTGCGGTGTGCGGTCAGCGAGTTGAAATAGAATTTCGCGGGGTTCCCGGCGTCCTTGCTCGCGAAGGTCACCTCGCGGTCGCCCGAACCGAGGTAGAGGGCCTCCTTGTAGCCGAGTTCGAATTCGGCGTCGCCGGCCTTCACCACGCCGGGGCCTCCGACGTTGTAGATGCCCATTTCGCGGCGGGTCAGGAAGAAGGGTGCCTTCAGCGGGTCGATAGCTTCGAGACGGAGCGTCTCGGCAACGGGCATGGCACCTCCGACGACCATGCGGTCGTACATCGAGTAGACCATGTTGACCTCGTCGGCCGTGAATACCTTTTCGATCAGGAAGTCGCGGCGCAGACGTGCCGTGTCGTAGCTTTTCGCATCCTCGGGATGCGCCGCATAGCGGATTTCGTAGTTGGTTTTCATTGTTATAATTGTTTAATTCGTTGTATTCCGGAACGGCGGGCCGCAGCCTGTGGTTTAAAGCGGTCGAAATTGGCAAACCAATTCCATCTTTGCAAAGATAATAAAAAATCCGGAATTGGTTACCCAAAACCGGATTTTATTTGCGCGGCTTCGTTTGATTGCATTTTTTATTATTTTGTTCCACGTCCGCAATAGCGGGTTGCCGTCGCAACGGCGCGGACTATATGTGCTTATTTTTAGCAAGGCTTACCAGAGCCTCCATGGGAATAATGCAACAGTAGTCTGCGTTCGTTTTGGCGTCTTACGCCGGGGAGGGATCAAACTTATGACGCCATGGAAACGAATCCAACCGCGAACGCAACCTCAAAGACTGGAAACACCTCGAACAGATCATCGGAGAATCGGAGCTTTCGGTCAATGCCTTTGTCCACTACATCGGACTCACGCGGGGGTGAAAATCTCCGGCAAATCCGGCGCGGCAATAACGGCATCAGCCGCGACCTGGCCCTGCGCATCCATGAACATTTCCCCCAATACGGCACCGGCCGGATACTCACCGGCGAAAACGACAGGCCGGGCGTCCTTTGCGCGCCGTATCCCGGCTTTCCATAGGAGGGGAGCGACGGTTATTTCACCCCGAATATTTTGTCTTTCAGCGAGAATGCTTCGTACTCGGCGCGCAGCGAAGCCATCAGCTCCCTGACCGACTGGATCTTCTCGGCACGCCAGGCATTCGAGCCGCAGAAGGCGTAGCCGTTGCGGAGCCTGCCCTTGAAAGCGTTGTAGAGGGCCAGCATGATGCAGTAGGGGCTGTGCGTCACGTCGCACGTCTTGATGCAGTCGAACGGGCACGCTCTGGGAACCTTCAGCCCCTCCTTCACGCGGTCGAGGAACGAGTTGCGGATGGCCCGGCCCGGCATGCCGACGGGACTCTGGATGATCTCGATGTCCTCCTCGTGCGCCTCGATGTAGCTCTGCTTGAAAGCCGGATCGGCGTCGCACTCCTCCGTGGTGACGAAGCGCGTGCCCATCTGTACGCCGTCGGCGCCCAGCTCCATGATGCGGTAGATGTCCTCGCCCGTGTAGATGCCGCCGCCGGCGATCACCGGAATGCGGCAGCCGTGCGCGGCCTCGAAGGCGCGGACTTCGGCCACGATCTCCGGAACGATGGCTTCGAGCGAATAGCGCTCGTCGGTGATCTGGTCGGCCTTGTAACCCAGGTGGCCGCCCGCCTTGGGACCCTCGACCACGATGGCGTCGGGAACGTAGCTGTACTCCGAGAACCACTTCTGGCACAGCACCTTCGCGGCACGCGCCGACGAAACGATCGGGGCCAGCTTGGTCCGGGCGCCCTCCGTGAGGAACGACGGCAGGTTGAGCGGAAGCCCGGCGCCCGAGAAGATGATGTCGGCCTTCTCGGCGATGGCCGTCCGGACCATATCGGCGAAGTTGGACATGGCGACCATGACATTGACGCCGATGATGCCGCGCGTAGCCTCGCGGGCTTTGCGAAGTTCCTCTTTCAGCCCCCAGATCGAGGCGGCGCGGTAGTCCTTCGAGTAGTTGTTATAGATCGCCCCGAGGCCGGCCGACGAAATGACGCCGACACCGCCCTGATTGGCCACGGCCGATGCCAGGCCCGCAAGGGACACTCCTACGCCCATACCGCCCTGAACGATGGGCATGGAGGCGCATAAATTTCCGATTTTCAATGATTTCATGCTGTTTACTTAAAAGAATAAGTGACGTAACGGGGAACAAGGTACGGAAAATCGGGGCGTTTGGTTCCGCGCGGGAACATATTTAACGCAGGCTTCACATTGCCCGCTTAAAAAGCGGGGTTCGGCGGAGGGCGGTCCGCCCTCCCGCTTGTCATCTGGCTGCGCGTCCCTTCGCACAAGGGAACCGCACGTCCCGGAGGCCCCGCCGCCCGCCGGAAAGACACAGCGTACGGGCGTCATACGGCGGTCCCGCTCACAAAAACCGTATGCCGCGGACCCGTTTCTGTCCCCGGCCGGCGGCCTCGCGTTCGACGATGCCCGTCACGACGTCCGCCGCATCGTGCCAGCGGTTGGCGCGGAACTTCCGGCGGTAGGTCGTCAGGTGGGCGTAGAGTTCGGGCCAGCGGAGGTTCCAGCCGCGGGGAAAGCGCACGAGGTGGAGCGCCGTGGCCGAATTGGAGAGGATGCGCGCCTCCTTGTTGCCGCTCTGGTGGAACCACTCGACGCGCACAGCAGGCGCAAGGGCCTGCACGGCCCGGGCGAAACCGCGGCCGCCGTTGTTGCTCTCGATCGCGGCCTGCCGCGTGTCCGAGCGCACGAGCATCTCGCCCACGAGTGGTTCGGTCGCCTCCATCGGCTCGCGCGAGTAGACCGCGTCGGTGATGTAAATCACCCCGTCGGCGTCGACCGCATAGGAGAGCGAACAGAGGTAGTCGTCGCCCGTGTCGGCGGTGTCAGTGTAGTTGGCGCGGCGGACGATCTCGTGCGGCAGGTCGTCGTACTCGGCGAAATTCAGCCCGTACAACAGCCCCTCGCGGGCCGAGGGGCGTCCCTGATACATCGCCTCGAATTGCAGCGGGTCCAACCGCCGCTTGGCCTCGAGCAGAGCCGCGCCGTGCTGCCGTTCCCACAATGCCTCGCCCGGCTGCCGGGGATCGACCTCCGTGGGCGGCGCGGTCTTCAAGGCCTCGAAATTGAGGTGCAGCCACCGGTCGGCGGGCAGCGCGTCGAGCTGCGACCACGCGCGCAGCTCCTCGACCGGCTCGCGCGCCGCGAGCGTGCCGATCAGGTCCTCCTCGTGCCAGCGGGTGAAGACCACCAGTTCGCGCGAGGCGTTGTGCATGCGGGTCCGCACGACGGAGGTGTACCACTCCCAGCAGTTGGCGCGGACGAGCGGCGAATTGGCTTCAAGCGCGTCTTTATATAAATCGTCCAGGATAAAGCAGTCCACGCGGTTACCCGTCAGCGACCCTTCGCGGCCGACGGAGAGCAATCCGCCCCGGCGGCCGATGATCTCGACCTCGTCGGCCGTGCGGATGTAGCCCGGTGGCTTGGCGCCGCACTTGATGGAGGTGTCCGGAAAAAAGGCGGCGTATTCCTGCGATTCGAGGATACGCTGCACGCGGCGGTTGAATTTCGAGGCCAGCGTCCCCGAATAGGAGGCGATGGCGACCCGCTGGTCGGGGTCGAGACCCAGCACATAGGCCGGGAGTAGGGTCGTGGCCCCGACGCTCTTGCCGTGCTGGGGCGGCATGGTGACGATCAGCCGCCGGACACGCCCCGCGGCAAAGGCCTCCAGCACCCGGTAATAGGCCCGGTGGAAGGGTTCGAGTTCGAGGAAGGGATAGACTCCGAGGGCGAAATCGGCGAAGGAAGGGGGCGCAGCTGTCTGCGCGTCGTCCGGAAGCACCAGCCCCTCGGGAAACGGCGAGCCGCCGGAAAAAAGCGGGAAGCCCGCAAATACGGCATCGCACGCGGGAGCCACCGGGAGCGCATCGCAGAGAGAGGCAGGACGTTCGGGACGGGCGGTATCCCCGGGAAACGCCGTCCCGGACCCCGGAGAGACTTTCCTGCCGGTTACGAAAACCTCTGCGGAGGAGTGCTCCGCAGAGGTCGGTTCGGTTGGTTTGAGCATTTTACTGAAATTTTTGGAAAAAACCCATGCGCGGCGCCGCGGCGGGCAGGTTTTGTCGGGGTGCGCTCCGGCGGCAGCGCCGTGCCGGGGAAGGAGGGCCGGAGCGCGGCGGCAGGTCAGAAATACCTCCGCAGTTCGGAAAACGAGAAGACATCCGACAGACCTCGGATGCCTTCCCGGTTGAGCCGTAATTCCTACATCTTCAACCTCTCCCGTTTAATCTTGGGCACAAGGTAGGCAAATCCATAAATCATCATAGAAGCTTGAGCTACAATACCGAACAAAGCGCTAGCTACATTTACACCTGTCGATACGAGATCGTTGGCGAGAAAATACCACACCGTGTAGATGCCGAATGGAATATTCACCAAAGCACTTACCAACAGCCCCGGATTGTATTTCCGTTCGAAGATAAAAAACATCACCACATGAGCCAAGGCATTCAAGGCTGAAAAATAAGCCGTCCAAAGTCCCCATTCGATGCCGCAAAAGTGAGAAACGACACCAGAGAGCGGCAAAAGAATATAAACCAGCGGAATATTTATCCAGAAAGAACCAACCTTCGTCAGCGGATAGTCGCCCCGCCCCGACCCAAGTGGTTTGCGGTTGAAAAAGTCGAGAAAGCCGCCGGGACATATATACTCCTCGAACTCGTGCAGCCAGTAAATCGGCGTCTGCATCCAAATGAGGAAGAGCGCGTAATTCTGCTCCCTGACGTAGAGCCAAATCAGAATGAATGAGTAGAAGGCAAGAAACGGAGTCGCCTTCATCCAATGGTCATACAGCCATTGCATCGCATTGTTAGCAGGTTTCATAATTTTATTTTTTATGTGGGTTTATTACATACAATCAGAATTCCGGACTCATTCAGCAACCTTTGCGATTTCGACCGGATGCTCTATTGCTGCAAAGATAGTCGGCATACAAAATGGAATCAATGCCAATTTTTGTGACATATTGAGCAATATATACGAATTTGCATAATTTTATTAACTTTGTATGTTCACGATTGGATACAAAAGAGAAAAGCATGGAATATAATGAAATACAAGAAAATAATCCTCTCAAACACTGGGGTAAAGTCGGTCTTTTCCTATGTACATCCGGCTTGGCCGAAGCTTCTATCAACGGACAAAAATTCAGACTGACCCGCGGTATGCTCTTCATCATATCCCCCTTGGTTCAGATTCAGGATATAATTCCAACAGCTGACTTCGAATCGGCCTCCTTCGTGGACGATCTGAAAATATTCTACCCGATTTTTAAATTCATCTCCGATGCAAATATCCCGCTTCGAGTACGGGAACTTCCATGTTGGCTGTTATCGGAATTTGAAATAACCTACGTCTCGGCACAGTGCGAACACATCGAAAAACAACGGAAAGCCGTGAATGACACGCACATATCCAACGCTCGCGCATTGCTGAACCGTCAAATTCAATTAATTGAACAGGAGGTAATGCTGGAGGTGCTAATCGGCAATATTCACCGGAATGCGCAAGCAATAAGCAGGGGAAACGGGCATGAGCTAACCGTCTATCGATTTATCCTCGGAGTTCACGAAAACTACAAATGCCAACGGAGCGTAACATGGTATGCAGAACAGGCAAATCTCTCTCCGGGGTATTTCTCGACGATTATCAAACATACTTCAGGCAAGTCTCCTTCCGAGTGGATCGCATCGATTACGGTCACCTATGCCAAAATCCTATTGGAAGAGAGCGACAAACCCATCAAAGAGATTGCACAAGAACTGAATTTTCCCGAACAATTCACTTTTCGCAAATACTTCAAAATACATACCCAGATTTCCCCCAAAGAGTATAGGCGACAATGCAGCAAAAAAGAACTTATATGAAAAGATGAAAGGTGGTGAAAATCCATATATTTAAAAGTAAAAAGTTTTCCGTTCCCAGGCCGCGGCTCGCGGGGGTGGAGTTACGTCCTGCCGATTCGCCAGAGGCAAATCGAAGTGGAGATTGAAACGTGGAAAATTTCAATTATGAATTGTAAATTAAAAAGCCCCCCTTGCGCGGCACCGCGGTAGGCAGGGGAGGGTGCGCTCCGGCGGCAGCGCCGTGCCGGGGAAGGAGGGCCGGAGCGCGGCGGCAGGTCAGAGGAGCGCGCGCACCTCGGAAAACGAGAAGTCGTTCAGCACCTCGCCGCCGTTGACGGCGGTGTGAAACTCCCACCAGACGGGAACCAGATCCGCAATCGCGTCGCGGTCGCCCTCGGGGAGCCGCTCGCGTCGCCGGTAGACGATCACCGAGGCCGTAAGCCGGCACTCCATATCGCCGAAGAGGAACGTGAGCGAGCCTGAAAAGTAACTTCCGCCGCCGATGGCCTCCGCAAGACGCGCGGCCACTTCAAGGTAAAGTTCCGATGAAACCGAATACATCATTGATAATTAATCGTTTTGCAAAAGAGTTTGCAAAAGAAAATAAATTGTTTAACTTTGCAGGACAAAGATAAGTTCAAAATTTGAATTACGTGCAATAAAGTTCAAATATTTTATATAGATAATTCCGATAGCAAAGCGATGAACGAACGGGTAAAACTGATACGCAAACAGCTCGGCATGACGCAAGAGCAACTGGCACAACGGCTTGGAATCGGCAAAGCGGCGCTGTCGATGATCGAAACCGGCAAGGCGGGACTATCGGCCCGCAACCGCAATATCCTGGTTCAGGAATTGAATGTGAATCCCGACTGGATCGAAACCGGCAAGGGCAACATGTTCAACGCCGAACCCGACCTGACGGCCTACATGCACCGCACGGACAACTCGCTGCCGCTGCAAAGCGTGCCCCTCTATTCGATCGAGGGCACGGCGGGGCTGGTCCCGCTGTTCACCGACCGGGCGCAGAGCAAACCCGTCAACTTCATCCACATTCCCAACCTCCCGAAATGCGACGGGGCGATCTACGTCGTTGGCGACTCGATGTACCCGCTGCTCAAGAGCGGCGACATCGTGCTGTACAAGCAGCTGCGCGACATAAACGACATCTTCTGGGGCGACATGTACCTGCTGTCGATCGACATCGACGGCGAGGAGTACGTGACGGTGAAGTACATTCAGAAGTCCGACCGCGCGGGCTACGTGAAGCTCGTGAGCCAGAACCAGCACCACGCCGACAAGGACGTGGAGATCTCGCGCATACGCGCCATCGCACTCGTGAAGGCGAGTATCAGGATGAATTCGATCCGTTAGCAAGAGCTGCGGAAAATCGCGCAATCGAAGATTGCCGGAAACAACAGGGGGCGACAGCGGATTTACACGTAATGCCGCTCCCTGTTGTTTCCGGGATCGCAATGCGACGCGATTTTCCATTGCCGCCGTCAGGAGCGAATCGCCGACGCGGTGCGATACGCACAAATCTGAACACACCTCGTTTCCCGGATTTGCCGGGCAAGTCCGGCAGCCCGAAGCCCCCGGCTGCGAAGGACTGCAACATGCGGCAATGCCGCATGCACACCCTTCGCGGGCGAACTGTTCGACCGTAGGCCCCGAGGCGCGCAGAACGAATTGCAGCCGCTCGTCATCGTAAAGGCAGATACCCGCTGCGGAGACGGCGGCCCGGACGGCGCCGTTGTGACGTAGGATCATATCCCGTGCCCGTAGCGGCGCGGGGCCGCAAACAGCAGGAATATGCACTCGACCTCTCTAAAAATTTACCAGATTTCCAAGTTTGGTCAAGCGGCCCGCTATTGCGGACATAATGCAAATATGGACAATAAAAAAATCCGAATGTCTGTGCATCCGGACTTTTTGGGGGGCTGTTACAACTCTTCGGGCCGCGCCGCGGACGAAACCTCGGGCGAGGCGAATTCACCCTCGCGGTAGCGGTGGCAGCCTGTCATGGCGATCATCGCCGCGTTGCCGGTCTCGACCTTGAACTCCGGCAGGAAGGTGCGCTATTCCGCAGCGGAGTAGACGAGCATGAGTTTCGCCAGCTGCGCATTCTTCGTGTTGGTGATCTCGATCCGGTACCGTATGCCCGCCCGGGCTTCGATCAGCGTGTAAACCCACGTGCCGTCGGTTTCGAAGTCGAGCGAATACTGCGCTTCCGAGCCGTCTGCGCCCATCAGTTCCAACTCTACGTCGTTCTGTTGGGTCGTAGGCAGATAGCGGACTTCCGAAAGCGTTTTGCCCTGAATGGCCGGAAATTCGACGTAAGCACCCAATTTGCTGAAAAACAAACCTTTGTTCGGCTCCGGGATATTCTCGCTGAACTGCGTGTTGTCGATCCAGTAGAATTTGCCGCCTTCGGCTTTGTCGACGAAGATGGCGAATTGGTATCCCTTGACGGTGTATTCGTGGCGCCCGGTCGTGAAATTGTCCTTCGAATAGGGAGGCAGTTCGGGGGTGGTGACCGACGCTCCCTGCGTGAAATCGACGATCAGGGTTATGTCGCCCGGCAGCGGCTCGGGGGCGGTTCCCTGCTGGCTGACGGTGACGGTCTTCACCCCGTCGACGCCCGTGGCCGCGATCGCGATGCTGCCGAGCCGCTTCTCTTCGCCGTTCGCACCGGCTGCCGCGGCGGTTACGCGGATGGTCGCGTCGCCCGAGCCTTCGGTCCTGTCGAGCGAGAAGCCCCCGCCGGATGCCACGGCCTTCCAGGCGGCGGTCGTCGTGACGGTGAAGGTCTCCGAGGCGCCGGCTTCGGCGCCCAGCAGGATGTTGTCCGTGCCGACCGTCAGCGTCGCCGTGTTTTTGTCGTCGTCGTCGCTGCATGCGGTTGTGGTAAAGGCGGACGCCAGCAGCAGCAGGCCTGCGAAGGCCCGCGTGAATCTGAATGTTTGCATAAAATTATTTTTTTGTGAGTGGGTAGCGTTACAACTCTTCGAGCCGCGCCACGGGTGAGACGTCGAGCGAGGCGAATTCGCCCTCGCGGTAGCGGTAGTAGCCCGCCATGGCGATCATCGCCGCGTTGTCGGTCGTGAACTTGAACTCCGGAAGGAACGTCCGCCAGCCGCGCCGGCGGCCCGCTTCGGCGATGCCGTCGCGCAGGCCCGAGTTGGCAGAGACGCCGCCCGCGATGGCGATGTCGCGGATGCCCGTCTCCTTCGAGGCGCGGATGAGTTTGTCCAGCAGGATTTCGACGATCGTGAATTGCAGTGAGGCGCAGAGGCCGGCCTTGTGCCGCTCGATGAAGTCGGGGTCTGCGGCCACGGCATCGCGCAGCGTGTAGAGGAACGAGGTTTTCAGGCCCGAGAACGAATAGTCGTAGCCCTCGACGCGGGGATGCGCGAAGCGGAATGCCTTCGGATCGCCCTCCCTGGCCAAACGGTCGATCACCGGGCCGCCCGGGTAGGGCAGTCCCATCACCTTGGCGCACTTGTCGAAGGCTTCGCCTGCGGCGTCGTCGATCGTCGTGCCGATGATCTCCATTTCGAGCGGGGAGTCCACGCGCACGATCTGCGTGTGTCCGCCGCTCACCAGAAGGCATAGGAACGGAAAGTCCGGATGGGGCAGCGTGCGGTCCCGAAGGTCGATGAAGTGCGAGAGGATGTGCCCCTGCAGGTGGTTGACCTCGACCATCGGGATATTGCGGGCGATCGAAAGTCCCTTGGTGAACGACACCCCCACGAGCAGCGATCCCACCAGTCCCGGGCCGCGCGTGAAGGCGATGGCGTCGATCCGGTCGGCGGTGACGCCCGCGTCCTTGAGCGCCGTGTCCACGACGGGGATGATGTTCTGCTGGTGGGCCCGCGAGGCCAGTTCGGGGATCACGCCGCCGTATTTGACGTGAACCGCCTGGGAGGCAATGACGTTCGACAGCAGCACGTTGTTGCGGAGCACGGCGGCAGAGGTGTCGTCGCACGAGGATTCGATGCCGAGAATTGTAATATCCATCCGGAATTATAATTGTTTTTTAACTATTTTCGCTAAATTTGCAGGTTATATAGGACTCCTGATGCGCAAAGGTATAAAAATATTGGGAAAGGTGTTCTCGGCGGCGGTTTTGTTGCTGATAATCGTTCCCGTGGTGCTCTCGCTGCTGCTCGACATTCCCGCCGTGCAGAACTACGCGGTGCACAAGGCCGCACGCTTCGTTTCGCGCAAGCTGGAGACCACCGTGTCGATCGACCGCGTGGACATCGGCATCTTCTCGAAGGTCAGGGTGAAGGGCTTCTACGTCGAGGATTACCAGCGCGATACGCTGCTCTACGTCGGGAAGCTCGACGCCTTCATCACGAGTTTCGGCATTTTCGGCGGCGGGTTGGAGCTGAGCCGCGGCGAGATCGCCGACGCGAGGCTCTACCTGCGGCAGACGCCCGGCGGGGAGATGAACGTCAAACAGATCGTCGACCGCATTTCCGATCCCGACAAACCCAAGAAGGGCAATTTCCGCCTCTCGCTGAAGAAGGCCTCCATCGAGAACATGGACCTCTGCCTCGAACGGCTCGACCGCCGCGACCCGGAGTACGGCATCGACTTCTCGCACATGCACCTCTACGGCATCACGGCCCGCGTGGACGACTTCACGATCGACGGGCAGGCCATCTACACCTCCATCGCGGCCTTCTCGGCCCGCGAGCGCAGCGGCTTCGTGCTGGACCACCTGGCCGGGCGGTTCTACATGACGCAGGGCTGCCTGGGCTTCGAGAACGCCTCGATCATCACCCCGCATTCGAACGTCAACTTTCCGTTCGTCTCGCTGGCGGGCGATTCGTGGGCGCAGTACAAGGATTTCATCGGCGAGGTGCGCATCGACGCCTCGATGCGCAATACGACCGTTTCGACCGACGACATCGCCTTTTTCGCCCCGAAGCTCCGCGACTGGCACGTGGATTTCACCGACGTCAACGTCGAGGTGGCCGGCGTGGTGTCCGATTTCACGGGCCGGATCAAGAGCATGCAGATCGGCGAGGGGACGACGCTCGTGGCCGACGCCTCGGTGAAGGGGCTTCCCGACATCCGGAAGACCCGTTTCGACCTGTCGGTTCCCCGCCTGCGCTCCTCGGCCGGGGCGGTGGACGAACTGGCCCTCGCCATCGCGGGCCGCAAACTCTCGGACAAGCTGGTCGGCGTGCTGGGCAACTCCGGGCAGATCGACCTCAATGCCCGTTTCCGGGGACTGCTCTCGTCGTTCGACATGCAGCTGGGTGCCGCGACGGAGGTGGGCGACGTCTCCTGCAACCTGAAGCTGAACCCGCTCAAGGGCGGTTTGAGCAGCGTGCGGGGCGACGTCGAGACGCGCAACCTCCGGTTGGGCGAACTGCTCGACCGTCGCGATCTGCTGGGCAACGCCACCCTCACGGCCTATGTCGACGGCGTGATCGGCAAGGGAATGGCCGACGCCAACGTCGCGGGCAACGTCACGCAGCTGGGGTTCAATGGCTATGTCTACGACTCGCTGCGGCTCGACGGCCGCCTGCGCAACCGCGAGTTCGACGGACGCATCACGGCCCGCGATCCCAACCTCGACTTCGACTTCTTCGGCATGGTCGACCTGAACGACTCCGTGCCGCGCTACGACTTTACGATGGACCTGCGGCACGCCGACCTGGCCCGGCTGCACGTCAACCGCCGCGACTCGGTGTCGCAGCTTTCGGGCCGCATCGTCGCTGCCGCCGGAGGGCGTTCGCTCGACGACCTGAACGGCCGCATCCAGGTGACCGACGCCCGCTACCGCTACAACGACAAGAGATCGCGGCGACGAACATGACCGTCACGGGCGAGAACTCGGCGCGGAGCAAACTCGTCGAACTGCGCTCGGACTTCGCCGACGCCACGTTCCGCTCCAAGACCAGCTACCGCACGGTGTTCGAATACCTGCGGCGCAGCGCATGGAAATACCTGCCGATGCTGAGCCGCGAAAAGTGGGAGGAGACGCCTTCGGAGCGCAAGGCCGCCGTGGCGAACGATTTTTCGCTGCTCTCGGTCAACATCCGCAACTTCAACCCCGTGGCCGACGCCGTGTCGGCGGGCCTGCAGGTCGCCGACGGATCGTCGCTCCAGCTGCTGTTCAATCCGGCCAGCGACCAGCTGTCGCTCAAAGCCTCGTCGGAGTACATCGAGCGCCGGCGGATGCTGGCCACGCGCCTCTCGGTCAACGCCTCGAACCGCGGCGACTCGCTGGCGGTCTACGCCTCGGCCGAGGATCTCTATGCCGGGGTGCTGCATCTCCCGCGCCTCTCGCTGACGGGCGGTGCGAGGCAGAACCGCGTGCAGCTCTCGGCGGGTTTCGACGACACCCTCGACGCGCGTCTCGGGCCTGTGGGCTTCCGCGCCGCGGTGGCCGACGAGCACGGACCCAACGGCCGCGTCGTCGACTTGCAGATCCTCCCCCGCACATCACCCGCGGCAGCAAGACGTGGCAGATTTACGCCCGCAAGATACAGCTCGACACGGCGCAGGTCGTGATCGACCGGTTTTTTCGTGATGAACCGCGAGCAGGAGCTGCTGCTGGACGGCGTCGCCTCGCGCAGCCGCGAGGATTCGGTGACGCTGCGCCTGCGCAACTTCGACCTCGCGCCCTTCACGCAGGTCGCCGAGCGCATGGGCTACTACATCGAGGGCCGCACGAACGGCTTCGGCGGCGATGAAGTCGGTGCTGCGCGGCGGCGAGATCACGGCCGACATCCTGCTCGACAGCGTCGAGGTCAACGACATTCCCGCGCCGCCGATGCGTCTCGCGTCGCGCTGGGATTTCGCCCGCAACCGCGCCGGGGTGACGGTTGCCGACCGCGTCAGACGCGACACGCTTATCCGCGGTTTCTACGCCCCCGACCGCAACCGCTATTTCGCCCGGCTGGATGTCGACAGTCTCGACATGGCGCTGCTGGACCCGATTCTCGCGGGCGTCGTCTCCTCGACCGAGGGCGTGGCCTCGGCCGATCTCACGCTGCAAGGGCAGGGCCGCAAAGCCGAACTCGGAGGCGAAATCCGCGTCGCGGGACTGAAAACCACGGTCGATTTCACGCAGGTGACCTACTCGATGCCCGAGGCCGTACTGAACGTGAAGAACAACCGGTTCAGGGCTTCGAACGTCCCGATTTTCGATCCACGGGGCAACCGGGGACGGTTCGATTTCGACATGAGCCTCCAGCACCTTTCGAATATCTCCTACGACGTGCGCGTGGCCCCGCAGCAGATGCTGGTGCTTGACACCGACTCCGACGACAACGACGCGTTCTACGGCAGGGTCTACGCCACAGGCGCGGCCCGCATCTCGGGCGACAAGGGGGCGGTGAACATGGACATCACGGCGTCGACCGACGGCAACTCCTCGTTCGTGATGCCGCTGTCGAGCAAGTCGAACATTTCGAACGCCGATTTCGTGCGCTTCGTGCAGCCCGAGAGGCCGATACGCTCGACGACGTGGCGCGCAAGAAACTCTCCTTCGAGCGCAAGCACCGTCAGAAATCCGAGGCCGGGAGTCAGATGAACATCACCCTCGCGCTCGACGTGCGGCCCGATGCCGAGGTCGAAATCGACGTTGAGGGCAACACGGTGAAGGGGCGCGGCGCGGGCGCGCTGAACCTCCAGATCAACCCCCGGGCCAATATTTTCGAGATCTACGGCGACTACACCATCGCCGAGGGCAGTTTCATGCTGTCGCTCCAGCAGATCATCAACAAGCGTTTCACCATCGAGAGCGGTTCGTCGATCCAGTGGACCGGGTCGCCGATGAACGCCCTGCTGGACATCGACGCCGTGTACAAGGTCAAGGCGTCGCTGCAACCCCTCCTGCAAGGCACGGCCGACCTCGGGGGCGACCGCTCGGTCCCCGTGGAGTGCGTCATCCACCTCGGCGAGCGGCTTTCGAACCCCACGATCACCTTCGACGTGCGGGTGCCCGGCTCCGACCCCGAGACGCAGAGCCTGATTGCCAACGCCCTCTCGACCCCCGAAACGGTCGACACGCAGTTTCTCTACCTGCTGCTGTTCAACAGCTTCATGTCCGAGAACTCGTCGCAGGCCTCGTCGAACATCGGCAGCTCGGTGTCGGCGGCCACGGGACTGGAGTTCGTGTCGAACATGGTCAGCAACTGGCTTTCGTCGTCCGACTACAACGTGGTGATCCGTTACCGGCCCAAGTCGGAACTGACGAGCGACGAGGTCGATTTCGGACTGTCGAAGAGCCTGATCAACAACCGGCTGTTCGTCGAGGTCGAGGGCAACTACCTGATCGACAACAAGCAGGCCGTGAACAGTTCGATGTCCAACTTCATGGGCGAGGCCTACATCACCTACCTGATCGACCGGGCCGGGACGCTCAAACTGAAAGCCTTCACGCAGACCATCGACCGCTTCGACGAGAACCAGGGTTTGCAGGAGACCGGCATCGGCGTCTATTTCAAGGAGGATTTCAACAACCTGCGCGACCTGCGGCAGCGGATCAAAGAGCGTTTTACCAACAAGAAGCGCAAGGCGCGGCGCATCGCCCGCCGTACGGCCCGCGCGGCCGAAAAGGCGGCCGAGGAGGCGGAAAAGAAACGCCTGCGCGAACCGGCGGATACGCTTTCGCCGTTCGGATACGTTAAGGATGAAGAGGACGAATAAATTCATAATTCATAATGTGATCATATACAATCTTATACCGACCGGGCGAAGCGTACGCCATCTCCCTCCCTGGGGGAGGGCCGGGGCGGGGGTCGGATTTGTAAACGCCGCCAAAGGCGGCGATGACAGCGTTCGAAAACGAGATAAGGAATAGAAAACTTGTATACTTAAATATTGTAAACCATTATGACAACATTTTTGCAGGCTGCCGAGGCGGTGGCCACCAGTGAGGAGACCCGTATGGGATTGTGGACGCTGTTTACCAAGGGCGGTTGGCTGATGTGGCCGCTGCTGGCGTTGGGCGGGGTGACGATCTTCATCTTCGTGGAGCGTTTCATGGCTATCCGCAAGGCTTCGGTGTTGGACATGAACTTCATGAACCGTATCCGCGACTACATTTCCGACGGCAAGATCCAGACGGCCGTGAATCTGTGCAAGAAGACCGACACGCCGATCGCCCGCATGATCGAGAAGGGCATCGAGCGCATCGGACGCCCGATGAGCGACGTGCAGACGGCCATCGAGAACGTCGCCAACCTCGAAGTCTCGAAGCTCGAAAACGGCCTGCCGTTTCTGGCGACGATCGCCGGCGGCGCGCCGATGATCGGTTTTCTGGGTACGGTGCTCGGTATGGTGCAGACCTTCATGGACATGTCGGCCGCAGGCGGCACGGTGGATCTGGGACTGCTTTCGAGCGGTATGTATGTGGCGATGGTGACCACCGTGATGGGTCTTATCGTCGGCATCCCGGCCTACTTCGGCTACAACTACCTCGTCGCGCGCATCGAGAAGCTGGTTTTCCAGATGGAGGCCAACTCGATCGCATTCATGGACATTCTGAATCAACCCGTTCAAAAATAACGCGCTATGGCAATTAAACACGGATCGAAGGTCGATAAGTCCTTCTCGGCATCGTCGATGACCGACCTGATGTTCCTGCTGCTGCTGTTTCTGCTGATCGCTACGACGCTGATCAATCCCAACGCCCTGAAGCTGATGCTGCCGAAAAGCTCGAACCAGCTGAAGGACAAGGCGATGACCACGGTGTCGATCCAGCAGAGCGGCCCGTCGTACAACTACTACGTCGAGTTGCAGAAGGTGCAGGGCATCGAGGGCGTGGAGCGGGCGCTGAAGGCGCGCCTCGACGGACAGAAGGACGCCACGGTGTCGCTGCACTGCGACAAGACGGTGGCCGTGGACGAGGTGGTCAAGGTCATGAACATCGCCAAGGACAATAACTACAAATTAATATTAGCGACAAATCCGAGATAACGGGAGGTATGCGGGGTTCCGACCGCTGCTGTCGCCGCCTTCGGCGTCGTTTGCAAGTCTGACCCACCCCTAAATCCCCCTCCTCGGAGGGGACTTGGTGCCGCTTTGCGGCAAAGGACGTTTCCGAATGTTGGTGAAATTACGCTTATGTATTATTACGATCCCGATAGTAAAAATCCCCGACGGTGGGCGATGATCGCGGCGACAGTCTACTGTGTGCTGCTGGTCGGCTCGTTCGCGCTGGTGTCGTTCGACGTTTCGCGGGTGGTGGAGAAACCCGGCGATACGATTCTCGTCGACTTCACCGAGCCGCCCGTGCCCGAGCCGCCGAAACGGCCCGTGAAGGTGGCCAACGAGCCGCGTGTGCACGACGTTGTAGCCCCCGTGGAGCAGACGGCGCAGGTTGCGGGCAAGGATCCTGTGACGCAGACGCCCAACCCCAAGGCGCTGTTCAAGATGAACAAGGGCGGCGCGGACGAACCCGACAATGCGGGCAATCCCCGCGCTCCGGAGGGCGAGGACAAGGCGAGCGGCACGGGTCCGGGACTGAATCCCGACGGACTGGACCAGTTGGACCAGGGGCTGAAAGGACGCGGGCTGGTGGGCGACCTGCCCAAGCCGTCGTATCCCGGCGAAAAGGGCGGCAAGGTCGTGATCCGCGTGACGGTCGACGCCTCGGGCAAGGTTACGGGGGCTTCGTTCGAACCCAAAGGCTCGACGACGGACGCCGCTGAGCTGATCGAGGCGGCGAAAGCCGCGGCCCGCAAGGCGCGATTCACCGAGAGCCGCGCCGCGGTGCAGGGCGGCACGATCACCTATATTTTCCGCATGGAATAGAATTTGAACGATGAAAATACTACTGCTGACAATCCTCGGCTGCCTGTGTTTTACGGCTGCCGATGCCGGGAAGCCCGCCAGGGGGGCGCACCTGAAGCTGGAGAACGCGACCTACGACTTCGGCGACGTGCCCCGCAAGGGCGGCGACCTGGTCCGCGAATTCCGGTTCGTCAACGACGGCACGGCCCCGCTGGTGCTGGTGCGCGTCATCACTTCGTGTTCGTGCCTCAAGGCGTCGTTCTCGAAGCGCCCCGTGGAGCCGGCCGATTCGGGGGTGATCCGCATCACCTACGAACCCCACAAGAGCGAGCCGGGAGCCTTCAACAAGGTGATTCAGGTCTACTCCAATTCGGTGGACGGCCGCGACGTGATCACCGTGCAGGGCAACTCGATCGAGGGTCAGCCCCGCGGAAAGATCAAGACCGAAAGGGTGAAAGTGAAGTATAAATAAATACCATTATATTTATGGCAATTCTTTTCGAACGCGACGGTGCTGCCGATGACGGCCGCCGGGAACGCCCCCCGCACCTTTGCGGGCTGGGTGGGCGTCGACGGCAACCGCATCGCGCTGGTCACGGAGGCGGAAACAGCCGCCGCGGAGTTCCGCGCGGCGCATCCCGGACTCCGGGAGATCGACTGCCGGGGCAGACTCGTGATGCCGGGGCTGGTGAACACCCACTGCCACGCCGCCATGACGCTGCAGCGCAGCTATGCCGACGATATCGCCCTGATGGAGTGGCTTCACGACTATATCTGGCCGTTCGAAGCGCGGCAGACGGCCGACGACGTGGCGCTGGGCATGACGCTCGGCATTGTCGAGATGCTGCTGGGCGGCGTGACGTCGTTCGTCGACATGTACTATTTCGAAAACCGCTGCGTGGAGACCGTACGGCGGCTGGGCATCCGCGCCATGCTGGGCTGCAACTATTTCGATACGAACGTCGACGAGGTGCTGCCCCAGGCGGGGGAGGCCGTGCGGCTGGCCGCCGCCGGCTGCGGCCGGGTGCGGATCGCCCTGGCACCCCATTCGCCCTACACCGTGTCGCCCGAAAACCTGCGGCGCGGCAAGGGGCTGGCCGACAAATACGGACTGCACCTGATGACCCATATCGCCGAGACGCAGGACGAGGTGCGCATCGTGCGCGAAAAGTACGGGAAAACCTCCGTGGAACACCTCGACGCGCTGGGGCTGTTGGGCCCGAAGACGATCGGCGCCCACTGCATCCACGTGACCGACACCGACATTGCGACGCTGGCCGCGCGCGGCGTGGCCGTGTCGCACAACCCGCAGAGCAACATGAAGATTTCGAGCGGCGTGGCGCCCGTCGAGCGGCTGCGCGCCGCGGGTGCGCTGGTGACCATCGGCACCGACGGCACCTGCTCCAACAATGACCTCGACATGTTCGAGGAGGTGCGCACGGCGGCTTTCCTGCAGAAATCCGCCACGGGCGACCCCGTCGCGCTCCCGGCCTATGAAGCCCTGAAGCTGGCGACGGTCAACGGCGCCCGCGCTTTGGGCTACGCCGAAGGCGAACTGGGCGTGGTTCGCGAGGGCGCATTGGCCGACGTGATCGTCGTGGACATCCAGAAACCCCATTTGCAGCCCGTTCACGATCTGGTGTCGAATATCGTCTACTGCGGCAAGGCGTCGGATGTCGATACGGTCGTGGTCGACGGCCGCATCGTCGTCGAAAACCGCCGTGTGGCGGGCGTCGACCTGCCGGCGCTCTATGCCGGGGTTGCGGCGGCCGTCGCGCGAATTAAAGCCGGCCGATGACCGGCTGCGGATGGACGCCGTGCAGCGCCCTGTCCCGAAAATCCGGCTCGCGGCCGGGTGGCATCGGAATTGCGTAGAACCACCTGATTATAAAAACTGTCGAATTATGGATCACAAGGTAACTTTCGGCGGCAAGCCCGTGACGCTTGTCGGCAATCGCTGCAAAGTGGGGGAGATCGCTCCCGTATTTACGGTCACCGATGCGGGACTGCAACCCGTTTCGTCGGACGTTTTCCAGGGCAAGGTGCGCATTTACAGCGTCTTTCCGTCGGTCGACACCCCGGTCTGCTCGTTGCAGAACATCCGCTTCAACCGCGAGGCGTCGAAGCTGGGCGACAACGTGGTCGTCGTGTCGCTGTCGGTCGACCTGCCCTTCGCGCAGAAACGCTTCTGCGCCGCCGAGGGTATCGACCGCGTGCATGTCTTCTCGGATTACAAGGAGTTGGATTTCGGCATGAAGTACGGCTTCGTGATCGACTCCCTGCGCCTGCTGGCCCGCGGCGTGGTGGTTGTGGACCGCGACGACGTGGTGCGCTACGTGGAGTACGTGCCCGAGGTCACCCACGAACCCGACTACGAAAAGGCGCTCGCCATGGCGCGCGGACTGGCGAAGTAAGCCGCCGGGACGGCCGAAAAAAAGCGGACCTGTCGCAGGGTCCGCTTTTGTCGTTTCCGGAATCCGGCTTCAGGGCTTTACCAGCGACCGGCTCCGGCCCCACATGTTGCGAGCCGCCGTGACGAGGACGGCGAGGAACGAGGCGGGGATGAGCGCGAGATCGGCGGCTGCCAGCAGACGGCAGGGCCTTCGGCGTAAAGGGCGACGCCGGCGATGTAGTGGACGAGTCCGGCGGCCAGCCAGGCCGTCAGCATCACCGACCCGATCGTAATGTTGAGCCGCGAAGGGGGAGCGGCCCGCCCGCCTTCTTCGAAAGGAGGTTGCCGTTCATCTCCCAGGGGGGAGCGGCACAAGGCTCCCAGCCGATAGCGCTCCCTGGAATTTTTCAGTCCTTCGGCTTCCTCCCGTTCGATCTCGAATATGTAGCGTTCGTAGACCTCGTACCAGGCTTTCGACCCCGGGCCATCATGATCCAGATCAGGGCGAATGACGTTCCGAGCAGCGCCACCGCGCAGGGCGGCTTCGTTCAGCGCCAGGAGGTTGGCCGCTCCGGGTCCGGCGGTCAGGATTTCGGACGCCAGCACTCCGTAAACGGTGAAACAAAAGACCAGAAAAATGGAAAGAAGGAACGACCTCCGCCACAGGTTCGTGACTTCCGAACCGCCGGCATCTGTAGAATCCTTCTCTCAACTCCTTTAAAGACACTTCGTTGCTGTTTTCATTGGGCATAGTAAATCTGTTTTGGTGAATAAAATGGAAAATATAGTCGTTGCGTAACTACTTTTTTCGCAGGTATACCGTCGCCGTGCGCGAAGTGTTGTAGATGCGGATATGGGGCTGCCGCTGCCCGTCGCCCTTTTTCGGCGTCGAACGAGAAGTGTTCGGACGTCATCGACTGCCGCTCCTGCCCGCCGAAACGCCGCTCGTCGGTCGAGAGCAGGGGCACGTATTTGCCGGGCGCCTGCACGGGCAGCTCGTAGTCGGGAATCGACGCCGAGGGGTGCCAGTTGAAGACGAACAGCAGGTCGCCGTGCGCGAAGGCCATCGTCTTGTTGCACTCATCCATCACGAGATTCCACGCGTAGCCGTCGGCCAGCACCCTGTACCGCTTCACCAGTTTGATCATCGCCTGGTCGAAATCCCCCAGCCACGCATAGCGCAGGAACCGTTCCCGGCCAGCGACCACTGCCGCCGGGCGTGGGCGTAGCTCCACCCGTTGCCTTCGCGCGGGAAGTCGATCCACTCGGGATGCCCGAACTCGTTGCCCATGAAGTTGAGGTAGGCCTGCCCGCCCGTCGAGATGGTCATCAGGCGGATCATCTTGTGCAGCGCCATGCCGCGGTCGATCACGATGTTCTGCGACGCGCGGTCCATGTTGGAAATACATCTCCTTGTCCATCAGCCTGAACGCCAGCGTCTTGTCGCCCACCAGCGCCTGATCGTGCGACTCGGCGTAGGCCACGGTCTTCACTTCGGGCAGCCGGTCGGTCATCACGTTCCACATCTCCCAGATGTTCCACTCCTCGTCGGGCACCTCCTTGAGCTGCTTGATCCAGAAATCGGGAATCGCCATCCCCAGCCGGTAGTCGAAGCCGATGCCTCCGTCCGTGTCGGGAATGCACATCCCCGGCATGCCGCTCACGTCCTCGGCGATCGTCACGTCGCCCGCGCGGAAGTCGTGCACCAGCCGGTTGGCCAGCGTCAGATAGGTCAGCGCGTCGCGGTTCACCCCCTCGTCGAAGAAGCGTTCGCGGCGAGTCGAAGTCGACGTAGCCGTGGTGGTGGTAGATCATCGAGGTCACGCCGTCGAAGCGGTAGCCGTCGAAATGGAACTCGTCGAGCCAGTATTTGACGTTCGAAAGCAGGAAATGCTGTACCTCGTCCTTGCCGTAGTCGAAGAGCTTCGAGTCCCAATAGGGCTGGTAGCCCGCCTTTCCGCCGCAGCGAGTAGTGGTGGTCCGTGCCGTCCAGTTCGTTGATGCCCTCGTTGAGGTTCTTCACGTAGTGGGCGTGTACGAGGTCCATGATGACTCCCAGCCCCAGCTCGTGGGCGCGGCGCACCAGCTCCTTCAGCTCCTCGGGCGTGCCGCAGCGCGATGCCGGGGCGAAGAAACTCGACACATGATAGCCGAACGACCCGTAATAGGGGTGCTCGGCGATGGCCATGAGCTGCACGGCGTTGTAGCCGTCCTTTTTTATTATAGGTAATATCTTCTCCGTGAATTCGCGGTAGGTTCCGACGCCCTCCTTCTCCTGCGCCATGCCCACGTGGGCTTCGTAGATCAGCAGGCTGCCGATCTTCGAGGCGTCGAAGGCGTCGCCCCGCCAGTCGAACGGCTCCGGTGGCGCCCAGAACTGCGCGGTGTAGTTCTTCGTCGCCTCGTCCTGCACGACGCGCGCGGCGTAGGCCGGAATGCGGTCTAGCCAGCCGTTGTCGCCGTGGACGTGGAGCTTGTAGAGCGAGCCGTGCACCAGCCTGTCACGGTACATCGCTGTTGGGGAAGAAGGCGCTCCATACGCCGTGGCGGTCGCGCTGCATGCGGATTTCGGTCCGCTGCCAGTTGTTGAAATCGCCGAAGACGTAGACGTCGTGCGCTCCGGGCAGCCATTCGCGCAGCCACCAGCCGTCGAGCACCTCGTCGCGCTGCCAGCCGAAATAACGGTAGCCGTTGGCGTAATCGACGAGCGACCCCGCCGCCTGCACGATTGCGTTCATTTTGTCCATATACCGCTCGTGACGGTTGTTCAGCTCCCGCTCTGCGGGGAGCAGCCACTCGTCGCGTTCGACGATCGGAAGCCTGCGGGTCGTTTTTTCCATAACCGGTTTTGTGTTTATACAAATATATGGAAAATTTTTCTATCTTTGTCAGCAAACAAAAAACGAATCATTTATTACTAACACCAAAAATTAACTTATGAAAGGACAACCCCAAGGACTGATCGCCGCGGCTTTGGCCAATATGGGCGAGCGATTCGGTTTCTACATCATGATGGCGATCCTGACCCTGTTCATCTCGGCCAAGTTCGGTCTCGACGAGGCCACGGCGGGGTACATCTATTCGGGCTTCTACGCTTCGATCTACCTGCTGGCGCTGGTCGGCGGCATCATCGCCGACAAGACCAAGAACTACAAGGGCACCATCATGTGGGGTCTGGTCGGTGATGTCGCTGGGTTACCTGCTGATCGCCATTCCCACGCCCACGCCGGTTCCCAGCCTGCCGCTCTACCTGACGCTGACCTGCCTCGGACTGCTGGTCATCGCCTTCGGCAACGGCCTTTTCAAAGGCAATCTCCAGGCCTTGGTGGGCCAGATGTACGATAACAGCAATTCAGCGCCAAACGCGAATCGGGCTTCCAGATCTTCTACATGTTCATCAATATCGGCGGTTTCTTCGCTCCGTTCGTGGCCATCGGCGTGCGCAACTGGTGGCTGAAGGTCAACAATTTCGACTACAACGCCAAACTCCCCGCGCTGTGCCACGAATACCTTGCCAAAGGCGAGGACATGGTCGGCGAGGGCCTTGCCAACCTCACCTCGTATGCCAATTCGGCCTACCTCGACGGTTCGCCCGTCGGTGACCTGCACGCCTTCTGCAACAGCTACCTCGACGTTTTCAACCGTGGTTTCCACTACGCCTTCATCGCGGCGATCGTGATGATGCTCGTTTCGCTGGTGATCTACATGTCGAACAAGAAACGCTTCCCCGATCCCTCGCAGAAGGCTGCCGCCAAGGGCGGGAAGGCTTCCGCCGCCGAGATCACGATGTCCGCGCAAGAGATCCGCCAGCGCATCTACGCCCTGTTCGCCGTCTTCGGCGTGGTGATCTTCTTCTGGGTGTCGTTCCACCAGAACGGCTATTCGCTGACCTACTTCGCCCGCGACTACGTGAATCTCGACGTTATCAATATCGACCTGGGATTCACGACCATCAAGGGCGCGGAGATCTTCCAGAGCGTCAACCCTTTCTTCGTCGTCACCCTCACGCCGCTGATCATGTGGTTCTTCGGCTGGCTGCGCAAACGCAACGTCGAGGTCTCGACGCCGATGAAGATCGCCATCGGTATGGGTATCGCCGCCACGGCCTACCTCTTCCTGATGTTCTTCTCGCTGGCGCTGCCCGACAAGGCCGCCCTCGCAGGCATGAAGGCCGACGAGATGCAGTCGATTCTGGTTACGCCGTGGGTGATGGTGGGACTCTACTTCATCCTGACGGTCGCCGAGCTGTTCATCTCGCCGCTCGGACTGGCCTTCGTGTCGAAGGTCGCGCCGCCGCATATGCAGGGTCTGATGCAGGGCTTCTGGCTGGCTGCCACGGCCGTGGGCAACGCACTGTTGTTCGTGGGCGGATGGCTCTATCTGCACACCCCGATGTGGGCTACGTGGTTCGTCTTCGTGGCCGCCTGCGGACTGTCGATGCTCGTCATGCTGTCGATGGTACGCTGGCTCGAACGGGTCACCCGATAACGGGACGGGACCGTTTCGCGGGGCCGGACGGGACGTCGGAAAGGACGGCTCGGTTCCGCGGTTCCGGACGGATCGCCCGATGCCGGAACGCTGTTCCGCCGAATTTGCCGCCGCGTAATTTTACGCGGCGGTTTTTTTTGCAAATTCGATAAAATGGACTTTTTCTGTTGGTTCTCCGGTTGAAAATGCTATCTTTGTAGCGCTTAAAGTCACTTTTTACATGCGCATTCCGTCATCTCTCGCCGCTTTTGCGGTCTGCATGCTTTTTGCTTGCGCCTATGCCCTCCCGGTGCGGGCGGGCGAACGGACGATGCAGATTGCTTCATCGCATGCGGCGGACAGCGCCTTGACGGCTTATTACAGACTTTGCAAAGCGCACCGCGCCGGTGCCGAGGCTCCCGCCATGTGCGATACGCTCTTCCGGCGGGCTGCCGCTGCGGGCAACGTGCGCATGCAGACTGTCGCGCTTTGCGTCCGTCTCGACCATTTCTACTACAAGAACGACCGGGCTGAAATCCTCGAAGGCGTGCGGCGCGTGCAGGAATTCTGCCGCAAGCATCCCAAGGAGGACCTGCGCTATTTCTATTACTTCGTCTGGTCGAGCCGCCTGATTACCTATTATATCAAGCAGAACCAACCCAATACGGCGATTTACGAGACCCGCAAGATGCTCGCCGAAGCCGAGGAGGACGATTATCCCGAAGGCGTCGCCGCCTGCTACCGGATGCTCGCCAACCTCTACCTGACGCAGGGCGCGTGGCGGATGGCTTACGACAACTTCCGCCGCCAGATCGAGGTGCTCGAACACAACGGCATCGACGACATCAACCTGCCGACGCAGTACGCTTCGCTGGCGCAGTGCGCGCTGGAGTTGGATATGCCCGATTCGGCGTTCGTCGCGCTGCAGAAGGCCGCATCGCTGCCCAAGCGGACCACCTATCAGGAATTTACCGTCAATAAGGGCTTCGGCCTTTACTATATCCGGACTGAAAATTTCGCGGAGGCGAAGAAACGGCTGGAGGCTTCGGAAGAGCTGTTCCGCCGCGACCCCTCGCTGCGGTTCCATACGGCCGGGCTGAGCTATCTGCGAACGGCCTATTTCAAGGCTTCGGGCCAGTACAGGAAGGCGTTGGAGACGATTCTGGAGACGCAGCGCGACACGGTGATCCGCAGTTCCGGGTTCAACAACTATGCGCTGACCAAGGAGTTTGGCGACGTCTACTGGCACCTGCGTGAGATGGAGCGGGCCGCGGCCAATTACCGGGAATACATCCGTCTGTCGGACTCGGTGCGCAACCGCGAAATCCGCACTGCGACGGACGATTTTTCGGGAATTCTCGAAATCAGCCGCCTGCACAACGAAACCAAGGAGCTGCAGTACGACCTCCAGCGCAAACGCCTGCGCAACACCTATCTGATTATCTGCCTGCTGGCGGGAGTGCTGGTGACGGGCGGCGTGGGATATGCGCGCATGATGAAGCTCAACCGGCGTCTCAAGGCCTCCGAAGCGACGGTGCTGGCCCAGAACGAGCATCTGCGGATCAGCGGCGAGGAGCTTCTCGAAGCCAAGGAGCAGGCCGAGCAGGCCAGCCGCATGAAGACCGAATTTATCCAGCATATGTCGCACGAGGTGCGCACGCCCCTCAATTCGATCGTCGGATTTTCGCAGGTGCTGGCGTCCGAATTCCGCGACAAGCCCGCCACGGGCGAGTATGCCTCCATCATCGAAGCCAACAGCGCGACCCTGCTGCGGCTTTTCGACGACGTGCTCGAAGTCGCCTACCTCGACCAGACGGGCGACCTGCCTCGCTGCGACGTCACGGCGCTGAACAACCTCTGCAACGACTGCGTGGAGAGCACCCTGCCGGAACTGCATCCCGGCGTGAGCCTGCTGGACGAACTTCCGGTCTCCGATCCCGTGGTGCGCACCAACCTCAAGCGTATCGAGCAGGTGCTGCTGCATCTGCTCCGCAACGCTGCCAAATTCACGCGCTCCGGGCGTATCGTGCTGACGTACGAATGCCTGCCCGCGGAGCGTCTGCTGCGGTTTGCCGTGACCGATACCGGACTGGGCATTCCCGCCGGTCGGCACGAAGAGGTCTTCGGACGTTTCGTGAAAATCGATCCCTTTTCGCAGGGGACGGGACTCGGCCTGCCCATCTGCCGGCTTATCGCCGCTAAACTGGGCGGACGTCTGTTCGTCGATCCGGAGTATGCGTCGGGCTGCCGCATGATTTTCGAAGTGCCGTTCGACCTGCCCGAAACGTCTGCCTGATCCGGAATCCGTAACGCCGAAGCGCCGGTTTCTCGCCCCGTTGCCCTCTCAGTTCGTTAGTCTCTCGGCCCGTTGGCTTTTTGGTCTGTTGCCTTTTCGGTCTGTTGCCTTTGCGGCACGTTGGCTTTTCGCCCCGTTAGTTGCTCGGTTCGTCGGCTTGTAACCCCGCCGCTCTTTTGTTGCCTTGCCGAAGCCACCTCTTGCAATCTCTTTCCTTTCCTGTTTTATTATTCGATACGTCTCCTTTCCGGCCCTTCTTCCCGGTCCGGATTGTTCTGTTTGTCTCCGTTTCTGCTTGTTCGGGACATAATCGGCTGGAAAAACTGCAAAAAACAGAAAACTTTTTTGGTTTCGTAAGTTTTCTTGTTATATTTGTCTCGAATAAAACGACTGAAGACATGACCCCTCCCCAGAAAGAACGCATTATCGACCAAGCGATGCAGATGTTCGCCACGCAGGGCATCAAATCCGTGCGCATGGACGATATCGCACAGCATCTCGGCGTATCGAAGCGTACGCTGTACGAACTGTTCGGCGACAAGGAAGGGCTGCTCTATCTGGCGATGGAGCGCTACTTCCAGCGTGACCGGCAGCGTTGGACCGAACTTACCGCCAACGCCCGCAACGTCCTCGAAGCCATGTTCATGGTGCTGGCGCAGGTGATGGACAAGGCCGAGGTGTCCAGCCGCATGATGGACAACCTCAAGAAATTCTATCCCGCCGTCCATGACAAACTGACGCGCGAAGGCATGGAAAAGAACCGGCGCAGCCTGCGCGGCATGCTCGATCAGGGTATCGTCGACGGCCTGTTCGTCGATAACATCAATATCGATCTGGCGATCTCGGTGCTTTACTACACGGCCTCCGCGCTGGTGGCCCGCAAGGAGCTGATGCTGCCCGCCGGAATGACCGAGCGCGAAGCCTTCGTGCAGATAATCAGCAATTTCTTCCGCGGCATTTCGACGGCCAAGGGGCTGCGGATGATCGACGACAACCTGAAAAGATACGAACTGACCAAGTACGGCAAATAAAAATTGAATTTGGGATATTTTATGAAAAAACTGATTTTAACCATGTGCCTTACGGCGGCGGGCGTTTTCGGCGCTGCGGCACAAATGCGTCTCACGCTCGGTGAGGCCCTCGATCTGGCGCTGAGCGAGAACCCGACCGTCAAGGTCGCCGAAATGGAGGTGCAGCGCTTCGACTATGTGAAGCGGCAGACGTGGGGTAGCTGGATACCCCAGATTTCGGTCGGCGGCACCTATACCCGCTCGATCGTCAAGCAGAGCATGACCAAGGGGCTTTCGTTCGGAGCCGACAATACGCTGGCGGCGCAGGGCGACGCCACGTGGACGCTCTTCGCCCCGGCGGTGTTCCGCACGCTGAAGATGAACGACGTCCAGCGGGCCGCCGCCGTGGAGTCGGCGCGCTCGTCACGGATTACGCTGGTCGCCGAAGTCAAAAAGGCTTTCTATAACATCCTGCTGGCCGAGCAGTCGCTCGAAGTGCTCCGCGAATCTCAGGCCACCGTGCAGCGCACCGTGGACGACACCAGATTGCAGTACGACAACGGACTTGCGTCGGAATACGACCTGCTTACGGCGCAGGTGCAGCTGAGCAACCTGAAGCCCTCGATCCTGCAGACCGAGAATTCGATCCGCTTGGCCAAGCTGATGCTCAAAATGTACCTTTCGATCCCTGAGAACGTCGAAATCGAAGTCGTCGGAGAGCTGGACGCCATGCGCGATGCGGTGCTGGCGGGAACCGACGGCCTGACGACCGACGTGCAGGATAACTCCGACCTGCGTACGCTCGAACTGCAGGAGGATTTGCTCAAACGTCAGCTCAAAGTGGCGAATGCCGGACGCATGCCCACGGTCACCGCATTCTTTACGGCGACCTATACCGGTAACGATATCGACATGACGAAGCTCAATTTCGGCGGCGCTGAGGGAGGACAGCCGGGCGACGTGCTCGACGGTTCCAAATTCTGGTGGCAGCACCCGATGTCGGCCGGCCTGCAGGTTTCGATCCCTATTTTTTCGGGCCTTACGAAGATGAACAGGTCGCGTGAGATCAAGAACCAGATTTCGCAGATCGGTCTCCAGCGGGATTATGCCCGGCAGCAGATCGACGTCGAGGTGCGCGCGGCCCTGAACGACCTGCTCACCGCGCGCGAGACGATGTACGCGCAGGAGCTGACCGTCGCGCAGGCTCGCAAGGCCTACAGCATCTCCGACACCCGCTACCGTGCGGGCGCGGGAACGATCCTCGAACTGAACAGCGCGCAGCTGGCGCAGACGCAGGCCGAGTTGAACTTTTCGCAGGCGATCTTCGACTACCTGACCGCCAAGGCCGAGTACGACCGCATCGTCGGCAAGGAGAATTAGCATAAAATCGAAAAACAGATAAAACCTATGAAGAATTTAACAGTTATGTTGATTGCCGCCGCAGCCCTTGCCGGCTGCACGGGCAAAAAAACCGCCGACGTCCAGCAGGAGACCCGTGTGCTGACCAAAACCGAGACGGCCGTCGCCGCTCCGGTGCAGCTTGCCGAGGAGTTCACCTCCGAAATCGAACCTTACAAGGAGAACGACATCACGCCCGCGGCGTCGGGCGTGCATATCGACCGGATTCTGGTCGAGGTGGGCGATCCCGTGCGTCAGGGGCAGCTGATCGTGACGCTCGACCCCACGCAGTACACCCAGCAGCTCGTGCAGCTGAAGACCGTCGAGGATGACTACAACCGCCTGCTTCCGGTCTACGAGGCGGGGGGAATCTCGGCCCAGCAGATCGAGCAGGCCAAGGCCCAGCTCGACGTGCAGCGCGAAGTGGTCGCCAACCTCAAGAAGAATATCGAGGTCCATTCGCCCATTACGGGCGTCGTCACGGCGCGCAACTACGAGTCGGGTGACCTGTTCGCCGCGCAGCCTATCCTGCATATCATGCAGATCGACCCGCTGAAGGTCGTCGCCAACATTTCGGAGCAGTATTTCCGCAACGTGAAGGTCGGCATGCCCGTCGATCTGAAGGTCGACATCTTTCCCGGCGAGACCTTCCCCGGCACCGTGTCGCTGATCTATCCGGCGCTCGATCCCGCGACCCGCACGTTCAAGGTCGAGGTGAAGGTGCCCAACGCCAAGCGTACGCTGCGTCCGGGCATGTTCGCCCGCACGGGATTCAACATGGGCGAGAAAGAGGGCGTCATGGTGCCCGACGTGGCGGTCCAGAAACAGGTGGGCACCGCCGAGCGGTTCCTCTATGTCATCAAGGGTGACAGCGTCGCCGAACGCCGCCGGGTCGAGGTGGGCCGTCAGGTCGGCGACCGCGTGGACATCCTTTCGGGCGTCGCTCCGGGCGAGCGGGTTGCCGTGACGGCTTTGTCGAAGCTTTTCGACGGCGCCAAGGTCGAAGTCAAACAGAATTAAACGCCCCGACGCATATGAAAATTTACGAAAGTGCGGTCCGCAAACCGGTCTCCACGGTGCTGCTGTTCGTCGGCGTGATGGTCTTCGGACTCTTCTCGCTGATGAATCTGGCCGTGGACCAGTATCCTGAGATCGAGATTCCGCAGATTTCGGTCATCACGATGTACCCCGGCGCCAATGCCGCGGAGATCGAGACCAACATCACCCGTGTGCTGGAGGACAACCTCAATACGGTGAGCAACCTCAAGAAGCTGACCTCCAAGTCGCAGGACAACGTGTCGATGATTACCGTCGAGTTCGAGTACGGCTCCGACCTCAATGAGGGTGCCAACGAGATCCGCGACGTGGTGAGCCGCGTGCAGTCCATGCTGCCCGACGACATCGACTATCCGACGATCTTCAAGTTCTCGACCTCGATGATCCCCGTGATGATGATCGCCGTCACGGCCGAGGAGAGCTATCCGGCCCTGAACAAACTGCTCGACGACAAGCTGGTCAACGTGCTGAACCGCGTGGACGGCGTGGGCGCCGTCTCCGTTATCGGTGCGCCCGAACGCGAGGTGCAGGTCAATGTCGATCCCGCCAAGCTCGACGCCTACAACCTGACGGTCGAGCAGCTGGGCCAGATCATCGCCGCCGAGAACGTCAATATTCCGAGCGGCACGATCGACATCGGCAACAACACCTTCAACATCAAGGCCGACGGCGAGTTCAAACTCAGCGACGAGCTGCGCAAGGTCGTGGTGTCGAACGCCGGGGGCCGCACGGTGATGCTCTCCGACGTGGCCGAAATCCGCGACACGCTCGAAAAATTCACCATGGACGAACGTGTGAACGGCCAGCGCGGCGTGCGCGTGATGTTCCAGAAACAGTCGGGCGCCAATACCGTGAATATCGTCCACGAAATCCAGAAGCGTCTGCCCGAAATCCAGAAGACGCTGCCCAAGGACGTGAAGATGGAGTTGATTTTCGAAGGCTCGCAGGAGATCACCGACGCCATCGGGTCGCTCTCGGAGACCATCATGTACGCCTTTATCTTCGTGGTGCTGGTGGTGATGATCTTCCTCGGACGCTGGCGGGCGACGCTCATCATCTGCATGACGATCCCCGTCTCGCTGATCTGCTCGTTCATCTATCTCTTCGCCACGGGATCGACGCTGAACATCATTTCGCTCTCGTCGCTCTCGATCGCCATCGGTATGGTCGTCGACGACGCCATCGTGGTGCTGGAGAATATCACGACCCATATCGAGCGGGGATCGAGTCCCAAGGAGGCCGCCATCTACGCCACCAACGAGGTGTGGCTGTCGGTCATCGCCACCACGCTGGTGGTCGTCGCCGTGTTCCTGCCGCTGACGATGGTGCCGGGCATGGCCGGTATCCTCTTCCGCGAGCTGGGCTGGATCGTGACGATCGTGGTCTGCGTCTCGACGACGGCGGCCATCTCGCTCACGCCGATGATGTCGGCCTACCTCCTCAAACTCGACGGAGGCGTACACGACTACAAGGGCGTCGGCATCGTCTACAAGCCGATCGACCGTGCGCTCGAATGGCTCGACGACATCTACGCCCGTTCATTGAACTGGGTGGTCCGCCACCGCCGCATCACGATCTTCTCGATGATGGGCCTTTTCGTCGTTTCGCTGGGACTGATCACCCGCGTGCCGACCGAGTTCTTCCCGCCTTCGGACAACAGCCGTATTTCGGCGATGGTCGAGCTGGAGCAGAATATCGGCGTGGAGTATACGGCGCGCATCGCCCGGCAGATAGACAGCATCATCTATGCAGCAATACGTAACT
>VOFJ01002319.1_pt1 | contig 85397 bp, 79 predicted proteins | sample 5384081 | NCBI WGS metagenome assembly VOFJ01 (sample SAMN12384729, study PRJNA508395) | human gut metagenome | isolation source: healthy gut I | host: Homo sapiens | reverse complement strand
GGTTGCTTCCTTCTTGGGGCGACCTCCCTTGTTGCGTTCCTTGTGTTCCTTTGTCTGTTCCATATTTTATTCCTTTTAATTCGGTTACTGATTCAACTGTATAGACCGACGGGATGCCACCTCCTGCAATTTGGATGGTGGGTGGCAAGCGGTTTCGGTACACCCGAAACACAAACTTGCTACCTCCCAATCCTTAAGGAATGAGTTTCGGGCATCTCCCGTTTTTCTCATTCGGGATGTCATAATCCCAACCCTTTCTTCTTGGGTTTTACGATAGTTCTTGGCGGTGGACTAACGGCTAATTTCTGCCGGATTCCACGCAGGTAATCGTTCAGGTCTTTATGCCCTTTGTAGTTGTCGGAGAAGTCGCGGATGCGTCCGGCGAACTTCCTTTCCAATTCCCGATACGCCTTTCTTCCCGCCTCGTCATTGTCGAGCATGCAGTGGATACGTCCATACCCGTGCAGCACATCTATAGCTTTGGAAACATTGGCGGTCGAATTGAGGATGACGTAATCCTGCCTGTCAAGGTCGGGCAAGTTCGAGCAGTTCCTCTTCCGCAACGTGAGGAATGAAAGATAGTCCATCATGCCCTCGAATACAAGGCATTTCTCTCTCGCTTCTCCCTGTTGCCGAATATGGCTGATGTCTTTGGGTGCGACACAGCCTTTGAAAAAACGGTTACGCACTTCAAATCCTCCCGCCACATTCGGAAAACCGATGGCGAAATAGGGCTTGCCGTTATGGGTGAAGTGGAGCTCTTTACATTGCGCCTTTGCCAAAGCGATGTTTATGCCCCGTTCCTGCAAGTATCGGAGCAATGCCGGATGGGTGAGTTCGCCCACCTCCAAATGTTGGAAACTCGGTTCGGATGCCTGCTGGCGAAAAGAGAAAGATATGGGACGGATGTGTGGTGCCTGTTCCGCTATCTTGCCAAGCAGATAAGGCACATGGTCGGATGCGTACAGTACCCCTGCAAGTGCGATGATGTTACCACCTCTTCCCAGTCCATAATCGAACCACAGGTTGCGGTCGGTGTTCACCTTGAACGAGGCTTCCGTTTCCTGACGGAACGGGGATTTATACCACAGGCAGTTTCCCTGTTGCTTTACGGGCGAATAACCCAAACTTTGCAGATAGTCCGCAATTTTGATTTGTTTTGCTTCTTGGATGTTCATGATATAATTTCTATGGATTTGATGATGACTGTAAAAACGTTGATTTGATGAATGAGATATGTATTGTCCTATACGTTAATGCTTTATATTCTCAACATCTTCTCAACAAACCACTCACAAATAGAGAATCCAACAAACTGATGCTGTTTCCCTCTCAACTTTTCTTTTCGATTGTTGAGAATTTGTTGAGAGTGTATGCTGTTTATTATCAGTATGGTTATATCATTATTCATCAATTCAACAAAAAAAGAATAGTATTACAGGGATTCAAGTTGTTCCCTTGTGACGGTGTAGAAACGACCGACTCTTTTTATCGGCTCATATCGGCACTCCCGATTGTAATTGAATTGGTAAGTGGTATATGTAAGCCCGTTAGAGGCAGGAGTAAGTTTCCAACATTCCTGCAATACCTTTCTGACTTGGTGCTTCTCCACCTTTACCTGCGAATGTACCAGCAAAAAGAAGAATGTCGTTGTGGCAGAACGAGAATGTGTCCGTGCCGACACTTTCCATAATGTCAAGGATAAGTTCGCACATCTCTATCTCCAATCGGTTGCGGTTGCTGCGGATAATCTTCTGCAAGGCTTCGGTATGCAGCAAAGAGGGCGCAAACCACATACGGCTTTCCTTTTCGGTGGAAAGTTGTCTGTATTGCAGGTAATACAGAAAGGCAGGTATCTCAGCTTTCAGCTTTTGCAGGAAGTCTGTGTCATCGGATTGCAGACGGTCTATCTTGCGCACCCAATAGCGTGTTTCACCTGCATCAATGATAACAGGCAGATACTCGTTGTTGGAGCATAGCACGAACTTGGCAAAGAACGCTATCTCGTCACGGTCTTTGCCTTTGGCTTCCACCTTGTAGGAAAGTGTGGTGCTGAGGTTCTTCAACCGCTCGCTGTCCTCCCCCTGCGGTTGAGCAATACCTCGTCCACCACGATGAGCCAGTTTTCCTGCCCAGTCGGAATTGAACTGGCTGCGGAAGTCCTCGTTGGTATTGAAAGTGACATTGTTTTGAAACACAGCTTTCAGGAAGTTCAGGAATGTACTCTTGCCCGTGTTGCGTTCTTCTGATACCAACAGCAGGATAGGCAGTTTCTGCACGGGTTGCAGGTAGAGCAATTGAAGATAGTCCATGCCCAATTCATACTGTTCACCGAAGATATGGCGCACCAATGACCGGATACAGGGAAACTCGCCTTGTTGCGGACGGTGTCCTATCGGCTCGTAGAGGTTCAGGAACTTGTCCACCACGGGACGGTAGTCCACATGGTCGGGGACGGTGCAGAAGCCGTCGTACTTCGGCACGGTGGCGAGATAGTCCTTGCCGTAGTCCTGCCGCAGTGTTTCGTTGTTCCACACGATGCGCTTCTTCACATAGCCTCCGTTCAGACGGGGCTGGTTCACTAACTTGTAGAGGGTAGTACCCACACGGATAAACTCCTCTATTTTCAAAGTTGCCTTGTTTCATTAGCACTTCATTTTTTTGTTTAATCAGTGCAAAACTCGGCAATTAGCGCAGAACGGATTAACAACTCACGCATACCTCACGTAAGATTTTCTTGGATTTGGCTTTATGACATACAACAAAAGCCCGAAGAAATGCCATTCTAATGGATTTTTCTTCGGGTTTGTCGTAATCGTACGTATGAATGGCAATACACCTATTCACATACTCGTATAAATACATTGTTGGCAATGGGAATACGCATAGGTCTCACTACTTCATGTCGTCATATCATTAGAACTTATGCCTGATAATTAGACATATCCCAACCATTTATACCCAGCGAAAAGAAGATATTTGTTTTCTCTTTTCGCAAGTACAGCCTTTTAAATATGGCATTGCGCACCTGTTCCGCACCGAAGCTGTCAATGCGGAAAGCAAGTGCGACTATCATCGGAAAGCTGAACACATCGGCATGATACCCGTTCTCCTGCCGAACATACTTCTGTACCTCGTATTCTTTTAATGCTCCACTGTTATAGATGTTTCTGATGGCAGAACGAAGTGTCGGAGCAATTACTCCGAACAGTTCCACCAATTCCGGCTCGCTCATCCAAATGTTTGAGACATTCTCCGGCATGATGATATTGCCGGATTCATTCACTGTTATGCTGTTTCTTCTCATACTCATGACATCGTTATTCCGTTAAACGTCTTACTCAGTTTGTCGCCGAACATGGTCAGGTCGTTGTCGAGCTTCTGCGTGGTTATCTTTGCGTAGAGTTGGGTCGTGACTATATTCGTATGTCCCAACACACGGCTTACGCTTTCAATGGGCATCCCCTTGCTCAAAGCTAATGTTGCGAAGCCATGACGACTGCAATGAAATGATATTGACTTGGTTATGCCACATTCCCTTATCATCCGTTTCAACGGTTTGCAGATAGACCAATAGTTCAAGCCGGGGAATATACGATTGTCTTTCTGCATCGGTCGGTAGCGTTCGACTATCTGCAAGGGTATATCCAGCAGCTTCACTTGGAAGGCGACTTTTGTCTTGTGGCGTTTGGACAATATCCACTTCTCGCCGTTCACCTCCACGATGTTGTCATTCGTCAGTTCCTGAATGTCCACGAATGACAAGGCGGTGAAACTGGCAAAGATGAAAATGTCACGGATGTATGCGAGCTTGCTGTCTGCAAACTCATGTGTCATGACCGCTTTCAGTTCATCCTCCGTCAGATATTCCCGTTCTTTCACATTGGGGCTGATATGAAACTGGATGAAAGGATTGCGCGGTATCAACCCGTTATAATGCGCTTTCATGACCACGCCTTTCAGCCACATACAGTTTGCCCATATCGAACCGTTCCGCAATCCGGCTTCAGTCGAGAGGTATGCGGCGAACTCCTTGATGAAATCGGGAGTAAGTTCCAACATGGACATATCGCTGCGTCTGTAAAACGACTTGATAAAGGCGGCTACATGGTTTCTTGCCCGTACACGTGCCCGATAGGTAGCCATTACCCTGTCTTTGCCTACCCGTTTCTTGAACACTTCGTTCTCACGGTCGAATGCTTTTAGCAGCGTCTCATACTCGCTGCCGATTCCCTGATAGGCGTTGCGCACCATCTCAGCCGTAACAAATGCCTCGCGGTCTGAAATGCGCTGGTAATGTTTGATGATTTGCGCCTTGATGTTGTCAAGGGCAAGGTTGATGTCTCGTGCCTCGCGGCTCTTGCCTTTCGCCTTGTTTCCTTTCACGTCCCAAAGCGTTTTCGGGATGTTCTGCTTACAACTGAACTGCGCCACAGTCCCGTTGATTGTCACTCGTCCCATGATGGGGACAATACCGTTTTTCTCCTTGCTGCCGTTCACGTAGAACAGAACCTTGAATGTGCTTCTTGCCATACTCGTTTTTTGTTTGCAAAGTTATTACTCAACGAGTTAGACCTTGATATGCCAACCTGTGCCACAAGCTGCCAAATACAACACGGTGTGTTAAAAATCACCATTCGGCGGGTAATGATTTGGAGACCGTTCTTCTTCATAAATCCGCTTTCCTTTACGTTACCTCGATTTTTCGCCTGTCCTCATTTGTCTTCGCAAACGCCTTATTGACAGGCATTACGAAGACATTTGTCCCTTTTTATTCGTCTTTTCCAGAGATTTATAGTAACTTTGCCACATGGCACGTATTCTGTCTATCGATTTCGGAAAGAAACGTTGCGGCATCGCCGTGACCGACCCTCTGCAGATTGTGGCCAACGGACTTACGACGGTGGAAACCGGGCGGCTGACCGAGTTCGTCGCAGCCTACGTGAAACGCGAGGAGGTTGAGCGCATCATCGTGGGCTATCCCACCACCGTGCGCGGCGAAGAGTCGGAATCCATGCGCTACATCCGCCCCGGCATAGGGCGACTGCGCAAGGCCGTGCCCGACATCCCCGTTGAATTTTCCGACGAGCGCTTCACATCCGTCCTGGCCCACCGCGCCATGCTCGACGGCGGAATGAAAAAGATGGACCGCCGAAACAAAGAGATTGTCGACGAGATTTCCGCCACCATCATCCTCAACGACTATCTCTCCAACCGATCACAGCAAAACAAAACCTGATCCGACATATGAAACTTCCCGTTTATCTTTACGGACACCCTGTGCTCCGTGAAATATCTGACGACATCACACCCGATTATCCCGAACTCAAGAAGCTTGTGGCCGACATGTTCGAAACCATGTATGCCTCCGAAGGCGTAGGCCTTGCCGCCCCGCAGATAGGGCGCAACGACCGCATCGTGGTGATCGACGCTTCGCCCGTGGCCGACACATTCCCCGAATGCGACGGATGGAAGCATGCCCTCATCAACCCTGAAATAGAAGTGCTCGATGGCGAGACCATCAGCCGCAGCGAGGGCTGTCTCAGCCTCCCGGGAATAAGCGAGGATGTGAAGAGAGTGGAGCACATCCGCCTGCGGTGGCTCGACGAGGATTTCCAGCCCCACGAACAGGAGATCAGCGGATACCTGGCGCGCATCGTGCAGCACGAGTGCGACCATCTGGAAGGCCATCTATACATCGACCACATCTCGCCCATCCGCAAGCAGCTCATCCGCGGAAAGCTCTCCAACATCATCAACCGGAAAATCCGTTGCGATTACCCCGTGAAATTCGCCCCAGCCAAGCGCAAGGGCTGACAAGCCACCCCCAGACAAACAATCACAAACAAACACCATATCCAGGACACCACAATGGCAGCTCCCAATCCAGACGATAAGAAAATCATATTCTCGATGGTAGGCGTATCCAAAACCTACCCTCCTCAAAAACAGGTTCTCAAAAACATCTACCTCTCGTTCTTCTATGGCGCTAAAATCGGCATCATCGGTCTGAACGGTTCCGGTAAGTCATCGCTGTTGAAAATCATCGCAGGCATCGACAAAGACTATCAGGGCGAGGTGGTGTTCTCACCGGGCTATTCTGTGGGCTACCTCGAACAGGAACCCAAACTCGACCCCACGAAAACCGTAATCGAGGTTGTGCGCGAAGGCGTGCAGCCGGTGATGGACCTGCTCAAGGAGTTCGACGAGGTGAACGCCGCTTTCGGCGACCCCGACGTGCTTGAGAACCCCGACAAGATGGATGCCCTCATCCAGCGTCAGGGCGAACTTCAGGACGCCCTCGACGCCGCCGACGCCTGGAACATCGACTCCAAGCTGGAGCGCGCCATGGATGCCCTCCAGTGTCCGCCCGACGACCAGCCCGTGGAGACACTCTCCGGAGGCGAGCGCCGCCGCGTGGCCCTGTGCCGCCTGCTTTTGCAGCAGCCCGACGTGCTCTTGCTCGACGAGCCCACCAACCACCTCGACGCCGAATCGATCGACTGGCTCGAGCAGCATCTCCAGCAGTATCCAGGCACCGTCATTGCCATCACCCACGACCGCTACTTCCTTGACCACGTGGCCGGATGGATTCTGGAACTCGACCGCGGCGAGGGAATTCCCTGGAAAGGCAACTATTCTTCGTGGCTCGACCAGAAAACCAAGCGCATGGCCCAGGAGGAAAAGCAGGCCAGCAAGCGCCGCAAAACCCTTGAACGCGAGCTTGAATGGGTGCGAATGGCGCCCAAAGCCCGTCAGGCCAAAGGTAAGGCGCGCCTCAGCAGCTACGACCGCCTGCTCAACGAGGACCAGAAACAGCGCGAGGAGCGTCTGGAAATCTTCATCCCCAACGGTCCGCGTCTGGGTAACAAGGTAATCGAGGCCAAGGGGCTTGCAAAATCGTTCGGCAAGAAGCACCTGTTCAACGACCTCAACTTCATGCTCCCTCCCAACGGCATCGTGGGCGTCATCGGCCCCAACGGAGCCGGCAAGACCACCCTCTTCCGCCTCATCATGCAGCAGGAGCAGCCCGATGCCGGCACATTCGAAGTGGGCGAGACCGTGAAGATTGCATATGTGGACCAGCGTCACCACGACCTTGTACCCGACCACACAGTATATCAGGTAATCTCGCAGGGTGTGGAAAGCTTCCGCATGGGCGGACGCGACATCAACGCACGCGCATATCTCTCGAAATTCAACTTCGCCGGAGCCGACCAGGAGAAGAAAATCGGCGTGCTCTCCGGCGGTGAGCGCAACCGCCTTCACCTGGCCATGGCCCTGAAAGAGGAGGGGAACGTGCTGCTGCTCGACGAGCCCACCAACGACATCGACGTGAACACACTCCGCGCCCTTGAGGAGGGTCTGGAGGAATTTGCAGGCTGCGCCGTTGTCGTGAGCCACGACCGCTGGTTCCTCGACCGCATCTGTACCCACATACTCTCGTTCGAAGGCGACGGCAACGTGGTGTTCTATGAAGGCTCCTACTCCGACTACGAGGCCTACAAGAAAGCCCAGAACGGAGGCAAAGAACTGCCGCGCCGCCGTTACCGCAAACTTATGGACTGACACCCTACTGCGGCCACCGGCCGCCAACCACGTCCACCATCTCCACGTTTTGAAGCTATCTGTGAAGCATATAGCACTGGCACTGGCAGCTGCCCTCGCGCTTGTGGGGTGCAGCTCCACCCGCCATGTGCCTGCGGGCAGCTACATGCTCGACAATGCCAGAATTGTGGTGGACGACAGCACCCGCATACCCACAAAACGCTACTACAACTATCTCCGCCAGCTCCCAAACCATAAGGTGCTCGGATTCGCCCGCCTGCAGCTTGGCATCTACAACATGTCGGGCTCGGATTCCACAGGCCGATTCAACCGATGGCTGCGCAAAGTGGGCGAGGAACCGGTGATTTTCGACTCGGCGCTTACCGACCAGTCGGCCCGGCAGCTGCGCCAGGCGCTCATCAACGAGGGCTACCTCGATGCACAGGTGGACTACGACGTCACTCCACGCAAAAAGAAAAAAATCGACGTCACCTACCGGCTGCACCCCGGCAAGCCCTTTGTGGTCAACTCCATCGCATATGAATTCGAGGAGCCGGGACTGGAATGGATTGTGTACAGCGACTCCATGTCGCTCCCGATGAAGACCGGAGGTAACCTCGACCTCAACATTCTCGACAACCAGCGCACCCTTGTGGCCGAATGGATGCGCGAAAACGGCTACTTCGCCTTCACAAAGGAGGATATCAGTTTCGTGGCCGACACCGTGGCTGGGCAGCGTGGCGTTGACCTCACAATGGTGGTGCACAAGCCGAGGCAACACGCGGCATCGGCCGACACGCCGGCACCCGATGCACATGAGCGCTATGCTTTCAGGCGTGTGGTGGTGGTGCCCGACTTCTCTCCGGGCGACAATACTTCCGATTTCAGCTTCGCCCACCGCGACACCGTGAACTATCAGGGCCTGGAAATTCTTTATGGTCCCGATCCATACCTTAAACCGCAGGCGCTTGCCCAGCAGATATTCATCCGTCCGGACGAATATTATTCCACCTCCAACATCGACAAGACCTACGAAGCCCTCAACCGCCTGGCAATCCTCCGCTATGTCAACATCCTCACGCGTCCCGCCGGCAAACAGGGCGACACCGAAATGCTTGACGCCTACATACTGCTGTCGCGCACCAAAAAGATGGGCGTCACCCTCGAGCTCGAAGGCACGAACTCCGAGGGAGACTTCGGCGTGGGCGGCGGCGTGACATACCAGCACCGCAACCTCGCCCGCGGCGGCGAGATGCTCACATTCAAGCTGCGTGGCGCCTACGAAAGCCTCTCGGGCGATTTCGAGGACCTCATCAACGACAGCTACACAGAAGTGGCATCGGAAGTGGGCATCACTTTCCCGAAATTCATGGCGCCGTTCCTCCACTCGTCGTTCAAGCACCGCATGCGTGCCTCCACCGAGTTCGCACTTACATTCGTCCGCCAGGAACGGCCTGAATACACCCGCATCATCGCAGGCGGCGCATGGCGCTACAAATGGGCGGCACGCTCAGGCCGCACACGGCGCACGCTCGACCTCATCGACATCAACGTGGTCAACCTCCCGCGATCCACCATCAACTTCATCGACAACATCGCCCCCGACAATCCCCTGCTGCGCTACAGCTATGAGGACCACTTCATAATGCGCATGGGCTACACGTGGTACAACACCAACCGCCGCATGGCCACCTCGGCCTTCGAGCGCAACGATTTCCAGACCAACACCTACACGGTGCGTGCATCAGTGGAAACTGCAGGCGCATTCCTCTTCGCCATGTCGAAACTCTTCCAACAGAAGCGCGAGGACGATGCCTACAAGATTTTCGGCATACAGTACGCCCAGTATCTCAAAGGCGAGATCGACTACACCATCAACCACCGCTTCTCACCGCGCAACTCCATCTCATTCCATGCCGGGGGTGGCATAGCCTTCCCTTACGGCAACTCTTCGATGGTGCCGTTCGAAAAGCGTTTCTATGCCGGAGGCGCCAACGGCGTGCGTGGCTGGAGCGTGCGCACCCTCGGCCCCGGCAGCTACGACTCGCGCAACTCCGTGACCGACTTCATCAACCAGTGCGGCGATATATCGCTGGTGCTCAACCTCGAGTACCGCAACAAGCTTTTCTGGGTGTTTGAAGGCGCCGTGTTCGTCGATGCCGGAAACATCTGGACCATCCGCGACTATCCCAACCAGCCCGGCGGAGTGTTCCGCTTCAATTCATTCTACAAGGAGATCGCACTGGCCTATGGCGTGGGCCTGCGAATGGACTTCAACTACTTCCTGCTGCGCCTCGACATGGGTGTGAAAGCCCACAACCCTGCACGCGGGCAGGACCGCTGGCCCCTGCTCGACCCCTCGTGGAACCGCGACGTGTCGTTCCACTTCTCAGTGGGTTATCCCTTCTGACCCTTAACCGGTTCAACAACCTTTTTGTCAACTGAAACGTTTCCAAAACATGTCTTTGTCCTCTGAGGACAGACACATATATTCTCCCAAAAGCACTCCGACAATATGAAAAAGCTCGTCATATTCGACCTCGACGGCACACTACTGAACACCATCGCCGACCTCGGCAACGCCGCCAACTATGCGCTGGAACAGTGCGGATTCCCCACGCATCCGCTCACATCCTATCCCCGTTTCGTGGGAAGCGGTATCACCAAACTTCTTGAACGGGTGCTGCCCGAAAGCTCTCGTAATCCCGAGCGCGTAGAGACCATGCGCACATATTTCAAGGAATACTACTCGGCGCACATAGCCGACGAGACCACCCCCTATCCCGGCATTCCGCAGCTGCTCGAAACCCTGACATCCCGCGGCATAAAAGTGGCCGTGGCATCCAACAAATATCAGGAAGCGGTGGAAACGCTCATCAGCCGCTTCTTCCCCGACATTGAATGGGCCGCCGTTGAAGGCCACAAGGCCGGAATGCCCGTCAAACCCGACCCCTCGATAGTGTTCGGCATACTGGGCAAATGCCCCACCCCTAAAAGCGACGTGCTCTATGTAGGCGACTCAGGCATCGACATGGAGACTGCACGCCGCGCCTGCGTGGAATCGGCCGGAGTATCGTGGGGATTCCGCCCCGTGTCGGAACTCCGCGCCAACTATGCCGACCACGTAGCCACCACCCCCGACGACCTCCTCAACCTGGCCCTCTGACCCGATTTATACAGAATTAGTGCTGCTGTGCCATCATTCTAATATTTTTGGCATAGCGTATTGTTATCTCCGGATGAGTATTCTGTAATCTGCCCTTTGTAAAATTACGGCTTCCGATGCTGCTGCCATGAAAATATCTGAAACCAAGGCTGTCATCGTTGACAAAATTAGTAACTTTACAGCCTAACATACTCAAAAAAATGACAAAAGAGGAACTGCTCACAAGGCTCAATGATATAGAATGGGATGACTTCGAAATCAAAGAAGCGTCGGGTGGTCTCCCCAAATCTATGTGGGAGACCGTCAGCGCATTTTCCAACACTGCCGGAGGCTGGATAATCCTCGGAGTAAAGGAGAAGAAGACCGACAACGGTTCCGAATACATCCTCAATGGTGTGACAAATCCTGAGCAAATGGAGCAGGATATTGTCACCACATTACGCTCGCGTACGAAATTCAATGCACCTATTTCATGCAAAGTTCTGAGGTATAAGATTGATGATGCGGATGTTCTCGCCTTTGAAATACCGTTGTCGCCACATCGGCCTGTTGCCATTAAAAATAGCGGAGACGTATATGTAAGGACTGGTAGCGGCGATACTCTCGCTACGGACCTGGAGATTGATGCAATTGTACGGGATGCATCATTCGGTGCGAAATCAGAAATGGAAGTGCCAGGCACAACCTTCGATGACATCAATCCTGATTCTATCGCATCCTACCGCAGTTTCCTGCGAGACTTCAACCGACCACTGTCATTCCCTACTTTAGGTGATGAAGAATTTTGCCGGAAACTCAATATCGTCCTCTCATCTGGCAAACTGTCATACGGAAGTCTTTTGATGTTTGGCAAACGTGAATCTGTGCTCGACGCACTGCCTAATTTTTGGATAGACTACATGGAGGTACCAGGCAATTCATATGCCACGGCCTCACAACGATACACTTATCGTATGCCTGAACAGGAAAACATCTGGGAAAGTTTTCTATTGATAATGCACCGCCTACGTAATTTTGTAGATGCTCCATACATAGAAGGTCCGGACATATTCGGCGCGGAAGATAATTCACAACTGTTTTGCCTTCGGGAAGGACTGGTGAATTTTTGTGCACACTCCGATTATTTCGCATCTGCCCATCCAACCATCAGAGTATTCAATGACAAAATTATCATGCAAAATCCGGGACGGTTCATTCTTGCTGCTGACGAGTTTCGCAGCCGCATTCTGTCAATGCCACGCAATCCGAGCATAATCAGATTATTCCGTCATCCGAAACTATCGGAAAACGCCGGGTATGGAATCGACAAAATATTAGGATGGAAGAAACTTACAGGAAAGACCGTCATGTTTGATAGCGACATGCTTATCTCGACAGTTACTTATCCATTGGCAACGACTAAGAATTCCCGCCACGTTGGCGAGAATGGCGAGAATAATGACGAGAATAAAGTTCTTGAAATATTACGAAAGAATCCGAGCATCACCCAGCCTCTCATAGCTACACATACCGGCTTCTCTACCAGAAAAGTCAATCGGCTCATCTCTTCGCTCAGAGCCAAGGAGAGAATTGTCCGTATAGGAAAAACCAAAGGAGGTCATTGGGAAATCAACGACTGAAACATGAATTAAAAAACTAAAAATTCATTTTTAGAACCAATCTCTAATTGTGTACTTGCCAGTTGAGGCTGCCTAATCCTATTTTTGCGGGTTTGGGCGAATTGATGATAAATGATGGCGCAAAAATCCTTAAAATTCATGAAACTTTGCGTAACTTTGCACCCGTGTTAGCACACATAACAACAAGGCGTTAATTTCCAACACTTTAAGGTACAAACTCATCAATTTCATCAACATGGATTTTCTAAAAGATTTGCTTTGGCCCGGCCAAACGTCACTGGCAGCCACTCTGGTGCTCCTGTCGTTTGTGATCGCCGTTGGCATATATCTGGGTAAAATCAAATTCGGCGGCATCTCGCTCGGAGTGACATTCGTGCTTTTCGTCGGCATCCTTATGGGACATTTCGGCTACGAAATCGAACCGTCGGTGCTTAAGTTCGTGCGCGAATTCGGCCTGATTCTGTTCATCTTCGCCATCGGTCTGCAGGTTGGACCCGGTTTCTTCTCCAGTTTCAAGAAAGGGGGAGTCAAGCTCAACATGCTTGCCACACTGGGCATACTGCTCAACGTGGCCATAGTGATCGCCATCTACTTCATCGACGGAACCACCTCGATCAATGCTCTGGTGGGCGTCATGTCGGGTGCCGTGACCAACACCCCCGGACTTGCCGCAGCTCAGCAGGCCGCAGCCGATCTGGAAGCTGTCAACACCATGTCGATGGGCTACGCCGCAGCCTACCCCCTTGGCGTGCTCGGCATCATAACAGCCATCCTGCTGGTGAAAGCCATCTTCGGGGTGAAAATAGACAAAGAAATTGAGGAAATAAACCGCGAGCAGGAGGAAAGTCAGTCGAAACCGCATCTCGTGAGCTACGAAGTCACCAACCACCTCATCGACGGCAAGACCCTGCTGCAGCTGCATGACATCATCCACTGCGACTTTGTGGTGTCGCGTCTCATGGTGTCGGGAGGCGAAATCATAATCCCGAAATCAAGCACAGAAATCCATGTGGGCGACAAACTTTATGTCGTAATGTCGCAGGAGGACCAGCACAGCTTCGACGCCGTACTCGGCAAACCCATCGAGATGGGCGATGAGGAATGGGAAGCCGTGGCACCGGCCAACGTGGTTTCGCGCCGCATCCTCATCACCCGCAGCGAATACAACGGCACAGCCCTCGGCGCATTGCGCCTCCACAAGGGCTACAACCTCAACTGCACCCGCGTAAACCGCGCCGGAGTGGACCTTCTGGCTTCGCCGGGCTTGCGCCTGCAGATGGGCGACCGCATCACCGTGGTCGGCGACCTCAACGACATCGAGCGCCTTGCCTCCAAGCTCGGCAACTCCATGAAGCGCCTCAACCAGCCCAACCTCGTCACAATCTTCATCGGTATCCTGTTCGGTATCATCCTCGGCTCAATCAACGTGGGCTTCGGCATGAAACTCGGTCTGGCAGGCGGTCCGCTCGTTGTGGCCATCCTCCTGAGCCGTTTCGGATATAAAGTGAAACTCGTCACCTACACCTCATCGTCGGCATCGCTGATGCTCCGCGAGCTCGGCATCTGCCTCTTCCTCGCGGCCGTAGGTATCGGCGCCGGCAAAGGCTTCGCCGACACCGTGTTCAACTACCAGGGCATGTGGTGGGTGATCTGGGGCTTCATCATCACCTTCTTCCCCCTGCTGATTGTGGGATGCCTGGCACGCGGTGTCTATAAATTCAACTATCTCACCATCATGGGTATGATGTCGGGCGGCTACACCGATCCCCCAGCCCTCGCCTACGCCAACAACTCCACCGGCAGCGACGCTCCGGCCGTGGCCTACTCCACCGTCTACCCGCTCACAATGTTCCTGCGCGTGGTGGCAGCCCAGGCACTGATTCTGATTTTCGCCTGACGGCAGCTCCACCTATATTGACTGACGGCAGTTCAGGCTCCGGCAAGCATGGTGTGCACAGGGCGCCCCAGCCTTACGGTACGCTTAAACGTCCATCCGCAAGTGCAGTTGCGCACATTCACCGTCACCACCCCGCACACCTCACCCAGCCTGCGGCGCACACCGGCGAGCAAAGCCTCGACCGAACCGAACCCGCACATCGGCGCATTGAGCAGCACCTTGCCGAACTGCACCACATTGACATAAACCATGTCGGCAGCCCTCACGGCATACACTGCCTTGGAAGCACCGGCGCCAACAGCACAATTCCCGCCCTCCTCACCGAGGGTGGGAATTTTATTTATCGGAAGCGTCGAGATATTGTTTAAAGTGAAAAGATTGTTGGTGTACATAATTCGCCTTTTAGGGGTTTCTGTTGATTTACAATGCAAAATTACCCCACACCCGTGCCAAAACATTTCACACCTCCACTAAACAAAGTTAATCCAGCGTCTATATAACCAAGTCTCGCATAAAGCAAAACTATTGTAAAAATCCGAAACTGGCTTAAAGTGGTCGAATCAGACCACTTTAGAATTGCCGTAAGCATAATCTCTATATTGCTGAGTACCTCCGTAAAAAGGAATGTGACTGTGGATATTTGTCAGGCCGTGAAAAATTTAGGGGATTTTTGAAAATTTGCGTATCTTTGCAGCTACGAAAAAAACAACCGGAACAGATATGCTCGACAGAATAAATGCACTGAAGGCTCAGATTGAAGCCGCAACGGCTTCGAACGCCGATGAAGTGGAGGCCCTCCGCCTCAAATATCTCAGCAAAAAGGGCGAACTCAACGCTCTTATGGCCGATTTCCGCAACGTGCCGGCCGACCAGAAGAAAGCCATCGGCATGGCCATCAACGAGCTCAAGACTTTTGCCACCGACAAGATCAACGCCCTGAAGCAGGCCACTGAAATGGCCGACGACTCGGCCGACGAGATTGACCTCACCCGTTCGGCTGCTCCTGTGGAGCTTGGTACACGTCACCCGCTGTCGCTTGTACGCGACGAAATCGTGGCCATTTTCCGCCGTCTCGGATTCGTGGTGGCACAAGGTCCCGAAATAGAGGACGACTGGCATGTGTTCTCATCGCTCAACTTCGCCGAGGACCATCCCGCACGCGACATGCAGGACACATTCTTCATCCAGCGCAACCCCGACGTGCTGCTCCGCACCCACACTTCGTCGGTGCAGACCCGTGTGATGGAGCACTCCAAGCCCCCCATCCGCATCCTCTGCCCCGGACGCGTCTACCGCAACGAGGCCATATCGGCCCGCGCGCACTGCTTCTTCCACCAGGTTGAAGGCCTTTACGTTGACAAAGGCGTGTCGTTCGCCGACCTCGAGCAGACGCTGCTCTCCTTCGCACGCGAGATGTTCGGTGCCGACACCAAAATCCGTCTGCGCCCGAGCTACTTCCCTTTCACCGAACCGTCGGCCGAAATGGACATCTCCTGCACCATCTGCGGCGGCAAAGGCTGCGGCCTCTGCAAAGGCACCGGATGGGTGGAAATCCTGGGCTGCGGCATGGTCGACCCCAATGTGCTCGACGCCTGCGGCATCGACTCCAAGGAATACAACGGGTTCGCACTCGGCATGGGCGTGGAACGCATCGCCAATCTGAAATACCGCGTCAACGACCTGCGTCTGTTCTCCGAAAACGACGTGCGCTTCCTGCGTGAATTCACCCACGCACACTGATGCCGGACACCATGACCGTCAAAGAACGTTACGAACGCGCACTCAAACTGCTGTCCGAAGCCATCCCCGAGCCTCAGACAGAACTGAAGTATGACACTCCGTTCCATCTGCTGCTGGCCGTGATCCTGTCGGCCCAGTGCACCGACAAACGCGTGAACATGGTCACGCCCCCGCTGTTCGCCGCGTTTCCCGATGCGGCCACCCTCGCGGCCTCAAACGAGGAGACTGTCTACGAGTATATCAAATCGGTGTCCTACCCCAACAACAAGACCCGCTCGCTGCTGGGAGCGGCACGGACAATCTGCGAGGAGTTCGGCGGAGAGATACCCGACAACATCGACGATCTGATGCGCATCCCCGGCGTGGGCCGCAAGACAGCCAACGTCATGCTGGCTGTGGTGTGGAACAAGGCTGCCATGGCCGTTGACACCCACGTGTTCCGCGTGTCGGAGCGTATCGGACTGACCACCAACGCCCGCACACCATATGAGACAGAGAAGACGCTCGTGAGCCACATCCCGGCGGACATTATCCCCAAAGCCCACCACTGGCTCATACTCCACGGCCGTTACACCTGTAAGGCCCGTCGACCCGACTGCCTCAACTGCACTCACCGAAGTCTGCCGCTATTATTCCAAAAACGCAAAATCAGCTTCCGGCACCACCGAAAACAAACGCGGCAAATAACCCTCAGCCACCCCGTCACAACAGATTATCCTGAAGTGGAGTCTACATTCCTGTTTATCATTGAAGTAATAGGCACATTCGCCTTTGCCATAAGCGGCATCCGTCTGGCCGCTTACCGCCGGTTCGACTGGTTCGGAGCCTACACCGTGGGCCTTGTCACAGCCATCGGAGGCGGAACCCTGCGCGACCTCCTGCTGGACATCGACGTGTTCTGGATGCAGCAATGGTTCTATCTCGGCGTCACCGGCGTGGCCCTTGCCGTGGTCATCATGTTCCGTAAACTGCTTGTCAGCAACAACAAGATGCTGTTCGTGTTCGACACGCTCGGACTGGCACTGTTCGTGGTTATAGGCATCCAGAAATCGCTTGCCGTGGGCTATCCCATGTGGGTGGCCATCGTGATGGGTATGATCACCGGTGCATTCGGAGGCGTGCTGCGCGACATCCTCATCAACCAGGAACCGCTCTTCTTCCGCAAGGACATCTACGCCACAGCTTGCGTTGCCGGAGGGCTTGCCTATTGGGGAGTTATGGCGCTCGGATGCTCCGAAATAGCCCAGCAACTCACCTGCGCCATCATCGTCATAGTCCTGCGCACCTGCGCACTGCGCTGGAACTGGTCGCTTCCGGTACTTTCCTATGATATTCCCGAGAACCGCAAAACAAAACACAGCCACAAGCCATGAACCACACCAAACAGATTGAATTCCTGAAGTTCATAATCGTCGGAATGATCAACACCATGGTCACTCTTGTGGTGATATTCGCCACAAAATCGTTGCTCGGGCTCAATCCTTACCTGTCCAACGCCCTGGGTTATGTGGCCGGCCTGACCAACTCGTTCATCTGGAACAAGGCATGGGTGTTCCGGTCGAAAGGAAGCACCGGCGCCGAGGCCATGAAATTCCTTGCAGGATTCGCCGTTTGCTATTCGCTGCAGCTCCTGTTTGTCTGGGCACTGACATCCCACACACCCCTGGGTGCGATGGAATGGGACATCAAGGGCTTCACCCTCTCCGGCTACGGGGTGGCCACACTCGGCGGCATGTGCGTCTACACCCTCTGCAACTTCATTTACAACAGGCAGATAGCCTTTTCAAAACGAAGCCGGCGCGCATAATCCGCGCATAATCCGCTTTTTTTAGGGGTCAGTTGCAGGCATTCTGAAAAAAAATGCTTACTTTTGTAGAAATTTGGATAAGCAGTTAACCATTCCTCATGAATGCTTATGGCCGGCGAGCTTCAAAAAAAAATCGACCGCGTCAACACCAAGACGCAGCTTTTGCTCGACCGCTACACCATCCTATTGCAGCGGCGCGAGTCTGATCTGGCGCAGATTGCCGAACTTCAGGCTGAGATTGAAACACTCAGAAAAGAAAACGGCCGGCTGCAGCAGGAGAACGACTTTCTGAAGATCGCCACTACCATCGCCCCCACCAGGAACGATGTGAACAGCACCCGTGAACTGCTTACCCGATTAGTGCGGGAAATCGACAAGTGCATCACCGACCTCAACGAATAATTCCCAATAAGACCGCGACGAAGCCGGTGTGTTCACTATGAATGATAAACTGACCATATCAATACGCATAGCCAATCAGGCACCAGTCTCGCTGGCCATCAATCCGGTCGACGAGGAGGTGATACGAAAGGCCGAATTCCACGTCAACAGGCTCTGGAAATCGTGGTCCACGAAATTCAAGAACCGGTCGGCAACCGAAGTGCTGGCCATGGTGGCGTTCAGGTTCGCCGAGCTTTACTTCACTCAGGAGGAAGTGCTCAAGAACACCAACGAAGCCATCAGCACGTTTGAAAGCAGTCTCGACCGGATTCTACTCGACATGGGCGAAGAATAGGCAGTTATATTTGCACAACGCCGAACGCAATCCCGCGCTACGGACAGACGCAGGCGCCGCTTGCCACCGCTGCACACGCACCAAAGGCCATCATCAGGCCGGTGCCATGCAGGGCACCAGCGGCACACCAGCCAAGTCCGGGGGCGCATTTTTTGTACCCTGACCTTTTTTACAATTTTTATAATCCGGCAACGGAAACAGACACTAATGAACAACCAAAACAACTAACAACATCATACGACAATAACCCGGACTGATATGAACCCAATAATCTATCTTGCAGTTGCAGTGGTGGCGCTGGCCATAGGCTCGCTCGTCACCGTGGCCATCCAGAAATCAATGGCCAGCAGCCGCGCCAAAGCGATAATCGACGAAGCCAACCGCGAAGCCGAAGTAATCCGCCAGAAAGAGTTGCTCAAAGGCCGCGAGGAAGGCATCAAAATCAAGGACGAAGCTGAGAAGCAGGCCACACAGCGCCTGCAGAAAGTGCAGTCGGTGGAATCCAAAATGAAACAGCGCGAAATGCAGCTCAACCAGCAGCAGAGCGAGAACCAGCGTCAGCGCAACGACCTCGAAGCCACCCGCCAGCGCCTCAACGCCGAAGAGGCAGTGATCGAGAACCGCAAGGAGGAGCTCGACCGCCTCAAGCGCGTGGCTCAGGACACTCTGGAGCACATCTCCGGCCTCTCCTCGGAAGAAGCGAAAGAAAAGCTCATCGAGTCGCTGCGCGATGAGGCAAAGACAGCCGCCGCACAGTATGTCAACGAGATAATGGACGAAGCCAAGATGACCGCCAACAAAGAAGCCAAACGCATTGTGGTGCAGACCATCCAGCGCGTGGCCACCGAGGCAGCCATCGAAAACTCCGTGACAGTGTTCCACATCGATTCCGATGAAATCAAAGGACGCATCATCGGCCGCGAAGGCCGCAACATCCGCGCCCTCGAAGCTGCCACCGGCATCGAAATCATCGTGGACGACACCCCCGAAGCCATCGTGCTTTCCGGCTTCGACCCCGTTCGCCGCGAAATAGCCCGCCTCGCCCTACATCAGCTTGTGGCCGACGGCCGCATCCACCCCGCCCGCATCGAAGAGGTGGTGAACAAAGTGCGCAAGCAGATTGAGGAAGAGATTGTGGAAACCGGCAAACGCACAGCCATCGACCTCGGTATCCACGGACTGCACCCCGACCTCATCCGCATGATCGGCAAGATGAAATACCGTTCAAGCTACGGACAGAACCTCCTGCAGCACGCCCGTGAAACGGCCAACCTCTGCGCCATCATGGCCTCTGAACTTGGCCTCAACCCCAAGAAAGCACGCCGTGCCGGCCTTCTGCACGACATAGGTAAAGTGCCCGACGAAGAGCCCGAACTGCCGCACGCAATACTCGGCATGAAGATTGCCGAACGCTGCAAGGAAAAACCGGAAATCTGCAACGCCATCGGCGCCCACCACGACGAAGTGGAACAGACCACACTGCTCGCACCTATCGTGCAGGTGTGCGATGCCATCTCAGGCGCACGTCCCGGCGCACGCCGCGAAATTGTGGAGGCCTACATCAAGCGCCTCAACGACCTCGAGCAGCTGGCCCTCTCCTACCCCGGTGTAATCAAGACCTACGCCATCCAAGCCGGACGCGAGCTCCGTGTGATTGTGGGCGCGGACAAGATTGACGACGCCGAGACCGAAAGCCTCTCCAATGAAATAGCAAAACGCATCCAGGACGAGATGACATATCCCGGACAGGTGAAAATCACCGTAATCCGCGAGACCCGCGCCGTGAGCTTCGCAAAATGATCCGTTACGCAAACCTAATTCCCAACTGTCATGTCACAAACATCCGGTAAAACCGACGACGGCCAGGCCAAAGCCTGCTGCGGCTCCGGCTGCGAAGGGTGCACCCGGCGCCAGGAAGGCGCGGAAGCCTGCGCGTCGTGCCCGTCAGCCACGGAACCGGGCAAAGGGTGCGGCACGGGCAATAGCAAGGGGAACTGTTGCGGAGCCTGCGGCGGCACATGTGAGGTACGTGCGAAACTGCACAGCTTCAACTACTTCGAGGATATCCCCGGCGGATATGCCGACGACGACATGGTGGAAGTGCAGTTCAAGAACACTCGCAAAGGCTTCTATCTCAACTCGGCCAACATCCCGCTCCAAGTGGGCGACATGGTGGCCGTAGAGGCTGCTCCCGGCCACGATATAGGTCAGGTGTCGCTCACCGGCGCGCTTGTGCGCCTGCAGATGCGCAAGGCCGGCATCAAGCCAGATGCCGAAAAACGCCGCGTGTTCCGCAAGGCCAAGGCCTCCGACCTCGAACGTTTCGAGAAAGCAAAGGCGCTCGAGAACGACACCATGATCCGCGCCCGCAAAATAGCATCAAGCCTGCAGCTCAACATGAAGATAGGCGATGTGGAGTACCAGGGCGACGGAAACAAGGCCATATTCTACTATATCGCCGACGAGCGGGTGGACTTCCGCCAGCTCATCAAGGTGCTCGCCGAGACCTTCAAGGTGCGCATCGAGATGAAGCAGATCGGAGCACGTCAGGAAGCCGGCCGCATAGGCGGCATCGGCCCCTGCGGACGCCCCCTGTGCTGCACTACATGGATGACCAACTTCGTAAGCGTCTCCACCGGCGCGGCACGCTTTCAGGACATATCGCTCAACCCTCAGAAACTTGCAGGCCAGTGCGCAAAGCTTAAGTGCTGCCTGAATTTCGAGGTCGACGCCTATGTGGAGGCATCGCGCAAGCTCCCCGGCAAAGAAATCAAGCTGGAAACCGCCGACAATACATATTATTTCTTCAAATCCGACATCTTCAAGGGCGAAATCACCTATTCCACCGACAAGCACGTGCCCGCCAATCTGGTAACACTCACCGCTGCCGAAGCCTGGAATGTGGTCAAACTCAACAAGAACGGAGAGAAGCCGCTGTCGCTAAAGGAGGAAAACGAGAAGGAGAAGAAAACCTCGGAATACGCCGACATTCTCGGTCAGGACTCCCTGACACGCTTCGACAAGAAGAAAAAGAAACGCAAGGGCAACGGCAACCAGCAGGACAAGAAAGCCCGGCAGCAACAGCCCGACGCCGAACAAAAAGCGGCCAAGGGTGAGCAAAAAGAACCGAAAGAACCGAAAACAGAACAGCGTCCCGAACGGAAACAAGGCGAAAACCGCCCGCGCAACAACCGCCGTAACGACCGCCGCCCCAACAACAAGCCACAAAAACCGACACCACCAGAATCGTGAACACGCGCCGGAAACTCACAGCGAGCCTGCTGACGGCAGTGTTGCTGCTGGCGTCGGGATGCGGCGACGAGGTGCTCAACAGCTACAGTGAGTATCACCGTCTGCCTGAATCAGGCTGGACCTACCGCGACATCGAAACGTATGCCCCCGTGCATGCCGATTCGCTGTGCCGAGGCACATTGGTGGTGGGCCTCCGGCATTCAGCCGACTATCCCTACACATCCGTGTGTGTGGAGGTGGAATTCTCCGACAACGGCAACATCAAGCACGATACGGTGAATATCCCGCTCTCCGACCGCTACGGACGGTGGCTCGGGAAAGGAATAGGAGCTTCGTTTCAGACCACCGACACGGTGGCCACATTGCTCCATGCGTCCGGATCGGAAGTGAGAATCCGCCACATGATGCGCTGCGACACCCTCCAAGGCATCAACCAACTCGGCATCTTCTTTGTTCCCGATATAAAGTAAATGTCTCCAATCCTCACATTTGCCAAGATGTGGTTCGACCTCTTGTAGGGACATGCCTTCGGCATGTGGAGCAATGATGTTTCCTAAATATTAGCCCACGCCTGTGCCACAGGCCAAAGGCATGTCCCTACAAGCTGCCCGGTCACTTTTTTCCAACATGTGGTTGCAATCACAATTGTAGATTTGTCCACATATTCCGACTTCCGGAATGTCACATATTTAAGGTTTATAAATAGATTAATTTTAACCTGTCATGAATGAGAATGTTGTTCTGCTCACACCGCAGGAAGCCGCCAAAAGACTTCAAAAAGTGCAGACCCTGATACGTGCGCAACATCTCGACGCCATTCTGGTCACTGACAACGCCAATATCTTCTATCTTTGCGGACGCGTGTTCGCCGGCATGGCCTACATCCCCGCCGAAGGCCAACCGGCGTGGCTCATACGCCGGCCCGTAGAACTTGAAGGCAACCGCGTGGCCTACATCCACCGCCCTGAAAACATCCCGGAACATCTGGAAGCGTTCGGCATCCCGATGCCACATAAACTCGGACTGGAGTTCGACCTCCTCCCCTACAGCATGGCCACACGCCTGCAGGCGGTGTTCCCCGAAGCATCCACTGCCGATTGCTCAGCACTGCTGCGCACAGTTCGCGCAGTAAAGACAGACGAAGAGATTGAACAGATCCGCCTCTCAGGCGTCAAGCACGAGGGGGTCTACCGGAAAATACCCGGACTTTACACCCCCGGCATGACCGATGTGGAACTTCAGATTGAGATAGAACGCCTGAGCCGACTGGAAGGCTGTCTGGGCATGTTCCGCATCTCTGGACAGTCGATGGAGATATTCATGGGCAACGTGCTCACCGGCAAAAACGCCGATGTGCCCGCGCCCTACGATTTCGCTATGGGCGGACGCGGACTCAACCCCTCCATCCCCGGCGGAGCAGCCGGCGAGGAGATAAAGGAACACAACGCAGTGATGGTGGACCTCAACGGCAATTTCACCGGCTATATGACCGACATGACCCGCGTGTTCGCCGTAGGCTCCCTCCCTCAGGAGGCAATTGATGCCCATCAATGCTCAATCGACATATGCCGCATGTTCGAGCGTGAAGCTCTTCCCGGCGTGGAAGCCAAGGCACTCTATGAAAAGGCCCTCGACATGGTGAAGGATCGCGGCCTGGAGGCCTACTTCATGGGCCACCGCCAGCATGCCGGCTTCATCGGCCACGGAGTGGGAATCGAGATCAACGAACTGCCGGTAATCGCTCCACGGAGCAAGCACATCCTGGAAGCAAACAATGTGATAGCCCTCGAACCGAAATTCGTGATTCCCGGCACAGGTGCCGTCGGCATTGAAAACACTTACGTCATCACCCCGGCCGGAGCACGCTGCCTCACGAACGCGCACGAGGAAATCAGGACGCTTGAGTGACATAACTCACCTGCACACAGAAGGACATCATTGCACCTCGCTCTCTTCCCGACATTATTGAACTCAACCCACTGCCCGTAAAAATGCCATCAATAAGCCCCATAACAGACCCCGAACAACTGAAACAGGCCATTGACCGGCCCGTGTTCCATCTGGTTGGCGAAGCTGCCGACGAACTTGGCCGCGAATGCTACGTGGTGGGCGGCTACGTGCGCGACATCATGCTGCAGCGCCCATCCACCGATGTTGACTTCGTGACCGTGGGAAGCGGCATAGATGTGGCCCGCAACGTGGCGAAAAAACTGAAAGGGAGCCATCTGACGGTCTTCAGGAATTTCGGCACGGCACAGGTTAAACGGCACGACATGGAGCTTGAATTCGTGGGCGCCCGCAAGGAATCGTATCACCGCGAAAGCCGCAACCCGATAGTGGAGGACGGCACCCTGAACGACGACATATCGCGCCGCGACTTCACTATCAACGCTATGGCCATGTGCGTCAACGCCGAACGTTTCGGAACGCTCATCGACTTCTACAACGGGGTGGCCGACCTCAAGGCCCGGCTCATACGCACACCGCTCGACCCCGATGTGACATTCAGCGACGACCCGCTGCGCATGATGCGTGCCATCCGGTTCGCCACCCAGCTAGGATTCGACATCGTGCCGGAAACCTTTCAGGCCATAACACGCAACGCCCAACGCATCAACATCATATCCAATGAACGGGTGGCCGTGGAGCTGATGAAGATAATGCAGTCACGGCGCCCTTCGCTGGGGTGGATGCTGCTTTTCCGCTCCGGACTACTGAAAATCATATTTCCCGAACTGGCCGCGCTCAAAGGTGTGGAGATGCGCAACGGTGTGGGACACAAGGACAACTTTTTCCATACCCTCGCCGTGCTCGACAACGTGGCCGCACAGACCGACAACGTGTGGCTCCGGTGGGCTGCGCTGCTCCACGACATCGCCAAGCCCGTGACCAAGCGATGGGACGACCACGCCGGATGGACCTTCCATGGGCACAATGCCGTAGGGGCAAAAATGGTGCCGCGTATATTCCGCCGCATGAAACTCCCTCTTAACGAGCACATGAAATACGTTCAGAAACTCGTCGACCTGCACATGCGCCCCATCGCCCTGGTTGAGGACGAGGTGACGGATTCTGCCGTGCGACGCCTCCTGTTCGACGCCGGCGATGACATCGACGACCTCATGCTGCTCTGCAACGCCGACATCACGTCGAAAAACCAGATGAAAGTGGAACGCTTCCGCTCCAACTACGAGCTTGTGAAGCAGAAGATGACCGAACTGGAGGAGCGCGACCGCATACGCAACTTCCAGCCCCCCGTCGACGGCAACGAAATCATGCATACTTTCGGACTGGGCCAATGCAAGGAGATCGGCCTTATCAAGGAACACATAAAGAATGCCATACTGGACGGAGTGATTCCCAACGACTACGAGGCAGCACGCAACCTCATGCTCAGCTACGCAGCCGACCAGCTTGGCCTCACTCCTGTGAATTGAACACATATCATTCCAATTCAGCCCCACAGTTAAAAAGCCATGATGCCTGAACCATTCACACGGTTCAGGCATTTTATTTTCATAGTCAAGGATTATGATCTCAGACTAAAGTGCTCTTTTTTTGTAATAATCCATACTTACATCATAATACTTTCCAACAATTTATATTATGAACACACGCAACCTCCTGTTGCCGGCCATCATTGTCGCATGCGCCGCAACTCCGGCACACGCACAGACTGAGGGGAACTCCGCCCCCGGCGAAGATGTGATTCTCAGCACATCCACATTTGAAATTGTGCATGTAAGCCCTGAACTCTCCGAGATTCTTGAAAAAGGACGTCCGGCCGAGCCGCAAACCGTATCCAAACCAAAGTTCGCCATTCGCACGGCCGACAACAAGTTCGTGCTCTCAATCGGCGGTGTAATCAACCCCATACTGGGTTATGACATAGGCAACGACCTCTATAACGCCGACGGCGGAGGCATTGACTTCACCACAGGAGCCATCCCCGTTCCGGCACAGCCGGGCAAGAAGGGAGCTTTCTTCATCAATCCGCTGCAGTCCTATTTCGACTTCACCATCGTGGGGCTCGGAGGGACTGATAACCAGATTACAGGTTACATCAAAATAGGCACCAACGGTTCGAAAAACAACGCCCTGCTCAAACGCGCCTACATCAACTGGCGCGGCATCTCCTTCGGTGAGACAGCCACACTGCTGCAGGACGGCGATGCTGTACAGCCCCCTACAATCGACCCTGAAGGTCCTTGCGGCGATGTTGGTGGCACAGCCTACTCGCTGAGCTACAAATCTCCGTCGTTCAGCGGATTCAGCTTTGCAGCCGGACTTGAGGTGCCCACGTTCTATTCGTCCAACGGAGTGTACCGCGGCAAGGACTATTCCCACGACTTTTTCAACGTAAAGGTTACAGATGAAGTCAACCAGCTCATACCCGACATTCCCGTATGGATTCAGTATGAAGGCTCGGAGAACAACCGCATCCGCCTTAGCGGAATCCTGCGCAACTTCGCCTACCGCGACCTCATTGCCGACCGCACCCGCCACATCACAGGCTGGGGAGCCCAGCTGTCTGGAAATTTCAGCTTCTACAAGCCGCTGGTGTTCAACTTCCAGGCCATCTATGGCAAAGGCATTGCCAACTATATCCAGGATATCTCGGGACGTCAGATCTCATTCACACCTAAAGATGACCACGTGGGTGAGATGGAAAGCAATCCGATGATGGGACTTGTGTTCGGTGCATCATACAATGCCACCAAACGCCTGCAGTTCAATGTAGTGGGGTCATATGCCAGGGTATGGAACGTAGGTGAATATGCCACTCTCGGCGACGACAACGGCGTGGCATCAGCCAACAACTACCGCCACGCAGTTTATGTTGCCGCCAACTGCTTCTACACTATCTCCAGCTATCTGCAGTGGGGCATCGAATATGATTTCGGACGCCGCTCCACCTACGATCTCGGGAGCGCCAACGACAACCGCGTGCAGACCCAGCTGATCTTCTCTTTCTGACGGGTATACGCCGGCCATATAACTCACCTAAGCTACTGCGGCAACAACGGCAGCCGTCTCAACTCAACCCGGCACCTGTTCAAAACCGCTTTGGACGCTCCGAGATATCGTGACAATGCAAACGGCCAATTATACCGGAATGGCGCACGGCACCAAATACGGGTGATTGCCATGCACAAATGCAGACGGCCATACACCACCTCACCGAATGTCAATGACATCACAATGGAAGCTTTGTGATATCGTCTGTAATACACCGCACTACCGTCGCTCACGAATTTCACACGCCTGATATTCCTGGAAATCTCGAACATAAAGACCACATCCCCACAACTTGGGAATGACGGGTCGTAACGCGTAGGGCCTATAATTGACCGGTGAACAAGTTTCATACACGGCCCATTGAACAGACGCCGCACATCGTACAACGACGGCGACACGGCATCTCTGTATTGAGACCAGGCTTTATGACACATCGCCTTGTCATCCATTACACCGTCACACCCGTCGTGAAACGGGAAAGCATCGCTAAGAGCCACCACGGTCGGGGAAGCAACTCTGAGGAGCGATTCAAGATAGGAACCGGACAGATAGTCATCATAATCCACGAAGGCAATATACTCACCTCGGGCTGCATCAAGCCCGAGGTTTCTCGCATTACTGACTCCACGCTCCATGGTATGCAGCAAAGTTATGTTGAAATCAGGCGCAAATGCTCCGAGCATATCATTTGCCACAGAAAGCCATGGCTCACCACAACCGTTAAGTATCAGAATAACCTCATAGCGTGAATGCGGCAAAGTCTGCCCACAGAGAGTGTGCAGGCACTGACACAGAAACCGCGCTTCGGGCTTAAAGCACGGAACAATAACAGAAATGTCAAATCGGTTTATCATCCCGAATTCACCAGTTCTTTCGCCTGACATTTATCAACATTAAACTTGATATCCTATATTAGATTACGTATGTTGCAGATACCCGCATACCATGATTCGATGGAATATTCCTCGTCAATTTTCCTTCTGGCATTTCCGGAACACCGTTCCCACATTTCCGGCTGCAAGGCACTTTCAACCGCATCGACAAACGCCGACACAGACAGAGGCCTGATAAATCCGCCAACTCCATCCTCCACCACAAGGCGTGCCCCCTCGCCATCGGCCACAACCGGGACACACCCGCACGACATGGCCTCAAGCAAGGCATAATTGCAATAAATCACATCCGCGGGGAGAATAAACACCTTACTGGCCGACATCAGCTCCGGAGCATTCCGCACGAACCCTTTAAGTTCAATTTTATCCTTCAGGCCAAGTGCCTCAATCTTATGCAGCACTTCACGCTGATAGTCAAGCTCAATCGAATTATATTTCTCATCTAGCACACCGAAACCCGCGATGGTCACTTTCAAGCCGGGTTTCCTTTCCAGAAGTTTTGCTATGACATCGACCAGAAAAAGCACATGGCGCATCCTGCGCGGCGTGTTCAGGAACAACAGATCTATCGTCCTGCCGGCATATGGAGACATACCTCCCGAAACATCAGGCACACAATTGTGCAACATGTGAGTTTTGTGTCCAAGTTTAAGCCTGATGGCACCCTCATTCAGATAAAATTCCTTAGCTATGATCAAATCTGACATTTTCAGCACCAAAGCGTAGTACCACGTAGTCCTGTGTGACTTGAATTCCAAGCCCCTAAGTATCACAATCAGATTTCTCCCCGTGATTTTTGCAAGGAGTGCATACGGCAGCGCCATGTATCCGGTCAGATACAATTCCACATTGTGCGGCCGGTAAGTCAGCAATGCGGCAACGGTATGCCATAGCCGGCCCAACTTGTTTTCCGGCACAATCTTCACATCGGCATCATATTTGAGCCGGAAATGCTCAGTCTGTCCGGTTACATCCGTCACCAGATACCTTATCCGTTCACCATGCTTGCCATAAACCTGTGCCTGATAGCCGTTCTTATCTATAAAATGGGCGATTCCAAGACACAAAGTTTTAATAACCCTATCTCTTTTCATGATATGGTCGTACGATTAAATGCACTACATAAGATTTTCCGGCAGTTGGCAATGTCAGTTGGCAACAAATCCGCCGAGGGCCACAGGAAGGGTCGGGGCGCATGAATAGGCGCGTGCAAACTGGCGGATAAATGCAATTGTCGACTTGCGGGGGGCAGGGTTACAGCCGGACTGCGACTGCCGGCGGGGTCTGGAGGATGTTTTCAACGGAGTAGAGTCATTATTCATAGGCAATGCAGAATGACGACAAGCGCCTTTTTTACAGCAGTTATCCGACCGCAGGGGGCTGAATACCACCGTATGGTTTAATAATTGTTCAGTGATGAATTTTGTTCATGCACCCCGGCCTCATCAGCAGCCGGAGCGAATCTATTGCCGGAAGCCTTCGCTACCGGAACATCTTTTAAATCACATCTATATAACGCACTGTAGAGGCGTTTTATTTTGCAACCGTTAAAATTTTGTTTTCAATTCTGCCACAATCCTTTTTGGAGGCAAGGGGACCGCCACGCAACGGAATGAGCAGGCCGGTTATTGCCACGGATAGCAAAAAAAAGCTAAATTGTCCGTCACTTTTAATTACAGATTTTGAAGTGTCGGCAAAATTGCATATCTTTGTATTAGAAAAAACAGATACTTTAACCAAGAGCAATTAAAAACGATTCAGACACAGTCAGTCAATCAATTCAACATTTTTAAATTTATCATCAACCCAACCACTAAAAACTATAGCCTATAGACAGACCTCTACACCATCTTTTAAATCAACACAGACACAATGCAGAAAATGAACCGGCTAACCGACGAGATGTTGGTAAAAGCCTACGCCAATGGTGACAACAAAGCGTTTGACACCCTTCTCCGCAGGCATCAGACCCGAGTTTTCACCTACATTCTAAACATAATCAAGAACAAGGATGTGGCCGACGATATCTTTCAGGAGACTTTCGTCAAAGCCATCACGACCATCAAGCAGGGAAGATACACCGATGCCGGAAAGTTTTCGGCATGGATAACACGCATAGCCCATAACCTTATCATCGACTTTTTCCGTCAGGGTAAAAGCGAGAACACCGTGTCGGCCGACCAGGAGGACACCGATATGCTCAACCGCCGCGACCTCAGCGAGGAAAACATTGAGGACATCCTCATCACCACGCAGATCAACGAGGATGTGCGCCGCATCATGGATTCACTCCCCGAACTGCAGCGCCAGGTGCTCGACATGCGTTTCTACCGCAACATGAGCTTCAAGGAGATAGCCGAAGCCACAGGCGTGAGCATCAACACCGCACTGGGCCGCATGCGCTACGCCGTGCTAAACATGCGCCGCATCGCCGCCGAAAAGAACATCGTCCTGACCCGCTGATTTACTTATCTATTTCAGGCTCAACTCCCTACAACTTGCAGGTACATGCCTTTGGCATGTGAAACAACCCTGATTTATAGTTCTTGGGGAGAGCAAGCCTGACTCACATGCCAAAGGCATCTCCCTACAATTTTTCTGTTTCAATTTGCCGAAATCTGTTGGTGAGCAGATTGACAAACTGATAATTTTTCAGCCCCCACCGCGGCGCCACCAGCATCCCTTCGGGAGCCTGCGACGTGAAGCGCTCTATGGCCACCGCCGGATTGGCTTGCCTGAGTTCCCGCACAATCTCCACACACAGCTCCACATATTCCTCAACCGTAAACATATGTACGGGCAGCCCGCGGAAGGTTGCCCGGCTTTTGTATTCAGACCACACGGCCTCGCGCGCAAGCGGCGTACCGGCAATTACCTGTAGCTGGTGGAATTTCACAGTCGTCACCGGCAGCGCGGCAGCACGGCGCACGGTTTCAAGCATCATGGCGCGCGTCTCGCCCGGCAGCCCCATTATGAAATGCAGCCCCACGTCAATGCCACGTGCCGCGGTGCGCTCCACGGCATCAACCGTCTGCGCCCATGTGTGGCAGCGGTTTATGGCAGTAAGGGTCGTGTCGTGACTTGTTTCCGCCCCATACTCCATCATCACAGGCACCGGTAGCGTGATCAAGCGGTTAAGCAGGCTGTCGGGCACACAATCAGGACGTGTGCCTATTATGATGCCCACCACACCTTCCACACCGGCTGCGCGGGCGTAAAGCTCCATCAAATCTTCGATGGGGCCATGTGTGTTCGTATAGCTCTGGAAGTAGGCCAGATAGCGCATGTGAGGATATTTACGCGCAAAAAAGCGCTTCCCCTCCTCAAGCTGACGCACCACATCGCCTGCGGCAATCTGCGGCGAAAAGGACACATTGTTGCAGTATACACACCCTCCACGGCCCAGCGTTCCGTCGCGGTTCGGGCAGCTGAATCCGGCGTTCACCGTAAGTTTCTGCACCTTCCCCTCAAACCGCTCCGCCAGATAATCGGCATAATCCCTGTAAAATTGTCCCATAAGTTCAATCCGTTACATCATCCCCATTCCGGCCTGACGCATCAGCATAGCGTCCATCAGAACGATGGCGCACATCGACTCCACAACCACCGGAACCCGCAGCAGTATGCTCGGGTCGTGCCTTCCGTGTGCCTCGAGCGTCACATTTTCCCCACGGTCGGTCACAGTGCGGAGCGGCTGTGCTATAGTAGGAGTAGGCTTCACAGCCACACGGATACAGATATCCTCGCCGTTGGAGATACCGCCCTGAATGCCGCCTGAATGATTCGTCCGCATCCGTATGGTGCCGTCAGGCAACCGCTCCATCTCGTCGGCCATCTCACTGCCCCGATGACACACGCCATCAAAGCCCATGCCATAATCAAAGCCTTTGACAGCGCCGATGGAAAGCATGGCGGAAGCCAGCATCTGCTGCAGTTTGCCGAACACCGGCTCACCCACGCCCGCGGGCATGCCGGTAACACGGCATTCTACAATGCCGCCCACACTGTCGGCATCGCGCATGGCCCGTGCCACCTCGTCTGCAAGCTGCTTTTCATCGGGATCGGCCACCTGCCCTACTGCCGACACTCTCGAGGAAATCTCTATCCCCCTGCCGCCAAGCCACTGCACTGCCAATGCGCCGGCAAACACCCTCGACAGGGTTTCACGCCCCGAGGAGCGGCCACCGCCGCGCCAGTCGCGGATGCCTCCATAACGGGCATCCCAGGCATAATCGGCATGCGAGGGGCGGTAGACATGGCGCAGGGCATCGTAGTCGGCTGAACGGGCATCAGTGTTGGCCACCATAAATCCGATGGGCGTACCGAGCGCCACTGCCGTTACTGTATCGGGGGTAAGTGCTGACAACTCACCTGAATCCTTGTCGTAAGCCATCAACCCCGACAGCACCTGCACTTTGTCAGCCTCGCGTCGGGAGGTGGTAAGCGCCGACACACCGGGCCGACGTCTGTCGAGCCAGCGCTGCACGGCATCAAGATCAATTATCGTTCCGGACGGCAGACCGTCGACAACACCTCCCACCGCCGGCCCATGACTTTCGCCGAACGATGTGAGCCTGTAGATATTTCCGAACGTGTTCATAATCAGTTGTTCATTTTACGAGGTTGCACACCGTCGCGCCCACGTATCCGATGAGGTCGGCAGGCGCTATCTTCACCTGCAGGCCGCGTATACCTGCACTCACATAAATATAATCAAAATCGTTTGCAGTGGAATGGAAAAATGTGGGGAAGGGCTTTTTCATCCCCACGGGACTGCATCCTCCACGAATGTATCCCGTAAGCGGCAACAGCTCCTTCATGGCTATGAGTTCGGCACTTTTCGCACCGGCAGCCTTTGCCGCTTTCTTCAGGTCGACCTCCGTGTTGCCCGGAACCACGCACACCAGATGTCCCGTGCCCCGGCCGCCACCGAATTCGCAACTAAGCACCAGAGTTTTGAACACGCGGTTTATATCCTCCCCCAGCTGGCGTGCCACATGGTCGGCGGCGAGGTCGTTCTCATCCACTTCATACGGAATCAGCTCGTAATGCACTTTAGCCTTGTCGAGCAGACGGGCCACATTGGTCTTTGCCACTGCTGTATGTTTATCTTTAGCCATAATTATATCGCAAAAATAAAAGATGCATCCGGCAGGGAAGCCGGACACATCCTCAAAGTTAACGGATTCCTGCGAATCAGGCAAAAAATTATCGGCGAAGCACTTCGAGAGCCTCCTCATACTTGGGCTCTTCGGTAATCTCGCTCACCAGATCAGTGTAGACAATATTGCGGTCGCCATCAATCACAATCACCGCGCGGGCCAGCAGGCCGGCCAACGGACCGTCGACCATCTGCAGCCCGTAATTCTCTGCGAACATGGGCGAACGGAATGCCGAAGCTGCAATCACATCCTTTATGTCGTTGGCCTCGCAGAAACGGGCCGAGGCAAACGGGAGGTCCATCGACACACACAGCACAACTGTGCCGGGCAGTCCGGCCGCCTCCTTGTTGAAACGGCGCACGCTTGCCGCGCATACCGGGGTGTCAAGACTGGGAAACACATTGAGCACCACCTTCTTGCCGTGAAAATCAGTGCAACGTATCTCCTTGAGTTCAGGGGTGACGAACGCAAAGCACGGAGCCTTAGAGCCCACAGCCGGCATTGTGCCCGCAGTGTGGCAGGGTTCGCCTTTGAAATAGATTGTCTCCATATATCGTGTGTTTTTAAATTTGAATTTTATGGTCAGTCGGACGCTTGGCTACACTCAGTCCACCAGCGCCAACGATTGTATAACATCCTGGGCAAGCGAGTTGTTGAGTCCGAGCGCCACATCGGTCACAATGCCCTTTGAATCGACAATCAGTATGGTCGGGAACACATTCGTGCCACAGTCGCGCGCAAGTGTGCGGGCACTCATCAAATGGGTCTCGCCGGGAGCAAGCGCACCTGCCACCTCCTCGATGGCATCGGCATTCGAGCCAATGAATGCCAGTATGAGGTCGACCTGTCTGGGCATAGAGCGCTGCGCTTTTCTCAGCGCCGCCACCGCAGGAGCCGCGGCACCGGTCGAGGCATCGAGCAACGCTATCACCGTGGGAGCACGGAACGGGGCTTTTTTCTGATGGGTGTAACGCTCGCCCGTGGGCGTAGGCAGTGAGAATGCGGGCATCGGAAGCCCGCGTATGTTTTCTATGCGGTAGTTGCTTTCACGATATTTCTCAAACACTTCGGGATAAAGCGCCATGAGTTTTTCCTCGGCATCCACAGCCTTCAGCGAGACATCGGATGCGGGATAGGTGTAAGACACCTTGACGCTCTGCTCGCTGACGCGCCCGGGATTGTATTCATTGTAAATCTGCAGAGGCAGCCCCGTGGCCCGGTCGCAATACAACGTGTAATTGCGCCCGACATAACCGCCCACCTCCTGAGATGCCTCCACCATTGCGGCATCGCGCCCTTCGAGCACAGCCCGGGGCGAGAATTTCACCGTGAAAGTGGAATCGGCAAGCATGCCGCGGAGCTCGCGGGCAAGCATTGTCGGCAATAGGTCCACGAACTGCCCAGTGGCCTGCACACCGCCCCCACGGGTTTGAAACGGGATGGAGTCCCATTCATAATGGTATTCCTGAAGCCGGTGGTCGCGATACCGGTAACAATGTCCGTTGAAATAGGCGAGAAAACCGTCTGACACTTCGCCGTTGCGCGGCAGTGTCCAGTCTATAAGATAATCGGAGCCGAACAGAGTGTCGGCAGGCGCCGCCTCAGAAGCAAGCTTCAGATTGTAGACCACCTCGTCGTCCGACATTGCCAGCGACACCTCATATGAGGCATCGGCCGCAAAATGGCCGGCTGCGTCAAGTTTGTCGGCCAACACGGCCACGCCCGACACGGTGGATGTGCCGTCTGCAACAGCCTGCACCCCCATGGCATGGCTGCCAAGGGGGCACATTACTGCTATCACCAATAAAATTCCAAAAGTCCCTTTCATAAACTATAGTTGCAACGTTTGATAATATAACCACACAACGCCGGCCAAAGTTCACACCGGGCGGCACATTCTATCCAACATCCGTCCGCACAAAAGCCATCCGTAACGGCGGCGGCACCCTCCCGCCGGAGCATCATCACGCTATATACCGGCCATTTACAGCAACTCACAGGCCACCTGCGCAAAGTAAAAAAAAAGTAAAAACACCCTAAAAATTTCAGATTCAAAAGATAATGCGTAAATTTGTTGTCACTACCATTTCGCGCTCATGCCAATTCAAAAAACAATAATACCTTAAATTAAATTTCTCAACAAATCCTATGTCACAAGCTAAGCAAAGCTCCAACGGGCATTTGATAGCGATTATCGCAATGTTCTTCCTGTTTGCGATGATCTCGTTTGTCACCAACCTCGCCGCCCCCATCGGCACTATCTGGGGATACAAATTCGCCGGCAACTCCATGCTCGGCATGATGGGCAACATGATGAACTTCGCCGCATACCTATTCATGGGCATCCCGGCAGGCAACCTGCTCGTCAAAATCGGTTATAAAAAGACTGCCCTCTGGGCAATGGCCATCGGTGTCATCGGTCTTTTCGTTCAGTACCTCTCAAGCATCGTAGGCGCCGACACCCTCTGCGGCTCGATTGCCGGCACCCCCGTGCCCCTGAACTTCTTCATCTATCTGCTTGGCGCATTCATCTGCGGTTTCTGCGTATGCATGCTCAACACTGTGGTGAACCCCATGCTCAACCTTCTTGGCGGCGGCGGTAACCGCGGCAACCAGCTCATCCAGACCGGCGGATCGCTCAACTCCCCTGTCAGGCACCCTCACCCCCTTCTTCGTGGGCGCACTCATCGGCCAGCTCACTCCCGCCACCTCGATGGGCGATGTGGCACCCCTCCTCTGGATCGCCATGGGCGTGTTTGCTGCTGCATTTGTAATCATCTCGTTTGTGGCCATCCCCGAGCCTAACCTCAACAAGAGCGGCAAAAAGGTGAAATACAGCCACTCACCCTGGAACTTCCGTCACCTCGTGTTCGGCGTGATCGGCATCTTCTTCTATGTGGGTATTGAAATCGGCATCCCCGGCACCCTCAACTTCTACCTCGCCGACCAGAGCGCCAACGGAGCAGGCGTTCTCGGCGAAGCATCCACCATCGCCGGCGCCATCGTGGCCATCTACTGGCTTCTGATGCTCATCGGCCGCTTCCTGTCATCCATCATCTCAGGCGCCGTGTCAACACGCACCCAGATCATCACCGTTTCGAGTGTGGCCATTCTGCTTGTCATCGGTGCCATCATCACCCCCAAGAGTTCCACACTCCCCGTGCCTGAATTCATCTATTCCGGTGGTGCCACCGTGCCTGTAAGCGCATTCCTGCTGGTGCTGTGCGGCCTGTGCACATCAGTTATGTGGGGCGGCATCTTCAACCTCGCAGTCGAGGGTCTCGGCAAATACACCGCCCAGGCATCCGGCATCTTCATGATGATGGTTGTGGGCGGCGGCATCATGCCACTGCTTCAGAACTGGATTGCCGGTATCGCCGGGTACATGACCTCCTACTGGCTCGTTGTGGCAATGCTCGCATGGATTCTGTTCTACGGCCTGATCGGCTCGAAGAACGTCAACACCGACATCCCTGTGGACGACGAGGTAATCGACAGCCTGTAATCACCGACTCAACCATATTCCGCAAACCCTAACCAATACAACAGGGGGGAAATGTGTCCACCGTCAGGAGGCGGACACATTTTCCCGTTTATACAACCTAAAAACGTTTACCTACTCCAGTTATGAACACCGAGCTGACAAACAAAGCCGCCAACACCATCCGCGTGCTTGCAGCCTCTATGGTGGAAAAAGCCAAATCAGGCCACCCCGGAGGCGCCATGGGCGGCGCTGACTTTGTGAATGTGCTTTATTCACAGTTCCTAATCACAGACCCTGACAATCCCACATGGTTCGCCCGCGACCGCTTCTTCCTCGATCCGGGCCACATGTCGCCAATGCTCTATTCAGTGCTTGCACTTACCGGCAAATTCACCATGGCCGAACTCCAGCAGTTCCGCCAGTGGGGCAGCGTGACACCGGGACACCCCGAACTCGATCCCGAACGAGGCATCGAAAACACTTCAGGCCCGCTGGGACAAGGTCACACCATGGCCGTGGGCTGCGCCATTGCCGAGCGTTTCCTTCAGGCCCGCTTCGGCGACGTTGTGGCTCACAAGACCTATGCCTTCATCAGCGACGGCGGCGTTCAGGAGGAAATCTCGCAGGGAGCCGGCCGCATCGCCGGATTCCTCGGCCTGAGCAACCTCATAATGTTCTATGACAGCAACCGCGTGCAGCTCTCGACCAACGTCGACGCCGTTGACCGCGAGGATGTGGCAGCAAAATATGCCGCCTGGGGATGGAACGTGCTCTCAGTTGACGGCACCGATCCCGAAGCCATAGCCAAGGCACTCACCCAGGCACAGAGCGAGACTAAACGTCCCACTATTATTATAGGTCATACTGTCATGGGCCGCGGATGTGTCACAGCCGACGGTGCGAACTTCGAAGGAAAATGCTCCACCCACGGACAACCCATCAGCAAGAGCGGCGCCGACTACGCAAACACGATGCGCAATCTGGGTGCCGATCCTGAAAATCCCTGGATTATTCCCGCCGACGTTGAGAAGCTTTACGCCGACCGTAACGCCGAACTGCGCAAAATCGCCGCAGAACGTCATGCCGCCGAAAAGGCATGGGCCGAAGCCAATCCCGCACTTGCCGAGAAACTCCGGAACTTCCTCGACAACAAATTGCCCGAGATAGACTATTCCGCCATAACTCAGAAAGCCAACGACGCCACCCGCAACGCATCGGCCACAGTGCTTGCCGAACTCGCACGCAAAGTGGAGAACATGATTGTGGCCAGCGCAGACCTTGCCAACTCCGACAAGACCGACGGCTTCCTGAAGCAGACACATCAGTTCATGCCGGGCGACTTCTCAGGCGCATTCCTGCAGGCGGGTGTATCCGAGCTTACAATGGCTTCGATCATGAACGGCATCGCCCTGCACGGCGGTGTCATAGCTGCCTGCGGCACATTCTTTGTGTTCTCCGACTACATGAAACCCGCAGTGCGCATGGCCGCCCTGATGGAACTCCCCGTGAAATACATCTGGACACACGACGCATTCCGCGTAGGCGAGGACGGCCCCACCCACGAACCCGTGGAACAGGAAGCCCAGATCCGCCTGATGGAAGAGCTGCGCAACTTCGCCGGCCGCCCCTCGATGCTCGTGCTCCGTCCGGCCGACGCCATAGAGACCTCTGTGGCCTGGCAGCTGGCTATGGAGAACTTCAACACCCCGACAGCCCTCATCCTGTCGCGCCAGAACATCAAGGATCTCCCCGCCGCCACCGGCAACCGCTTCGAGGAAGCTCAGGGCGCACGCATGGGTGGCTATGTGGTGATGGACACCCCTCACCCGCAGGTAGTGCTCGTGGCCAACGGATCTGAAGTATCGCTGCTGTGCGAAGTGGCCGTTGAGCTGGAAGCCGGCGGCGTACCGTGCCGCGTGGTATCCGTGCCCTCCATCGGACTGTTCGAAGAGCAGGACAGCGAGTATCGCAACAGTGTGATTCCGGCCCACGTGCCTGTATTCGGCCTCACAGCCGGCCTTCCCTCCACCCTGCGCGGCGTTGTCGGCAAGGAAGGCAAGGTGTTCGGCCTCGACCACTTCGGCGCGTCGGCTCCCTACACGGTGCTGGATGAGAAGTTCGGTTTCACCACCCAGAACATCCTGGAACAGGTGCTCCGCTATCTCCACAAAATCTGATGCAACGCAAGAAACTGGCAAAAGTTTAAACAATTGTTAAAGTCTCTTTTTAACACAACCCCGAAAACCATGTAACGGCTTTCGGGGTTATTCTTCAAAAGAGATGCCCGAAAATTCTGCTGTTTGGTCATTTCTGTCGAGATTTATTACACAAATATGCCCTATTTCGTGTATTTTCTGCCGAAATTGTGAAATATTTTAAAAAAATGGTTAACTTTACATCGTTTTTCGCGTACAAGCCTCTGCAACATCCCGACAGATGTGAGCATGACTTAAGTTAAACATTTGAGTTAGAACATTTCTACAGCTCTAAATCTGACATATGCCCGCAGACTCAATCAGCAAAACAAGGACAAGGGAGAAAATTTTAAAACTTCATATATATTAACAAAACGTTTTTACTTTATCTATGAAAAAGAGTTCTATCTTCGCATTAGGCTTTGCCCTGCTCGCAGGCACAGCTGTTGCACAGAACGCTCAGGAAGTTACCTATGTTGAGGATCCCTCTCAGGGCGTACTCTTCAACGACTTCAAGAGCAACTGGTTCATCCAGGCTGAAGGCGGTGTTGCCGTAGGTTTCACCACCAGCGATCAGCATCGTAAGTTCGGCGACCGTTTCGCTCCCGCCGCTTCTCTGTATGTAGGCAAATGGTTCTCCCCCATCCTCGGTGCCCGTCTCGGTGCTGACTTCATGGGTGTGAAAGGCCTGACCGACAACTACGGCGCACTTGGCGCACGTCCCTGGGAGAACGAAGTGAAAGGTTACGAGAAAACCCGCCTCAACTATGTTGGCCCCGGTTTCGACGTAATGGTTAACCTCACCAACTGGTGGTGCGGCTACAAACCCCACCGCGTTTACAACGCATACTTCTATGCCGGTGGTGCCTACTACTTCACTCTGGCCAAGTTCCCCAAAGCAAACTCGAAAGATTTCGAATGGAAGAACGCTAAAGACGGTGTGATCGCTCTGCGTGCCGGCCTCGTTCAGGAGTTCAACCTCTCCGACCACTTCGCTCTGGGTCTCGACCTCCGTGCAACCGCTCTTGACAACCACACCGACGAAGGTCACAAGACCGGTATTATCGGCGAAGCCCTCATCACCGCTACCTACAAGTTCGGCAAGACCACATGGAATGCCCCCATCGTTCCCGTTTGTCCTCCTGCTGAAAACTGCGACGAATACCGCGCTCGCCTTCAGGCTGCCGATGCCCGCATCGCCGACCTCGAATCGCAGCTCAAGGCTTGCCTGAGCCGTCCGGTTGAGAAGGAAGTTGTAACCAAGGCTCCCCTTGCTACAATCTACTATCCCATCAACGTTTACCGTCTGACCTCTGTTGACCGCAAGGTTCTCGAATCTGTTGCCAACGTAATGAAGGCTGACACCAACAAGAAGTACACTCTTACAGGTTGGGCCGACAACTACACCGGTACAGAGGCTTACAACAAGCGTCTCCGCGAAAACCGTGTCAACACCGTTAAGAACCAGCTCGTTAAATATGGCGTAAGCGATGCTCAGCTCAACGCTACCACAAACAACGGCAACCGTGTTGACCTCGGTGACAAGTGCCTCACACTCGACCGCGCCGTGACAATCGAAGTTGCTGAATAAGCAATCTGACAGAATCACAACGGCGGTGTAGCACCTACACCAACGAACAATATCCGGGCGATATGCCACTTATGGCATATCGCCTTTTTTATGCCCATACGACAGTCCGGTTTGTGAAACTCCTCGTTTTTGCTTAAATTTGAACTCAGGCACAAAACCGGTAAAAGCCTAAATTGAGCTTTAAACACTGAAATGGAATCAATCAACTTGTAGGGACATGCCTTTGGCATGTGGAACAGACCAGATTCCAGATAATACAGCACGCCTGATTCACATGCCAAAGGCATGTCCCTACACGTTGACGACAAAATCTAACGTTAAACACGTCACAACCATATGAATGTCAGAATAGAACCAGGATGGAAAAATGCCCTTAGCCGGGAATGGGAAGAGCCATATTTCGCACAACTGACGACGTTCGTGGCGTCACGCTACCGTCAGACTGCAGTCTACCCCCCCGGTTCACTCATATTCGCGGCATTCGACAGCTGCCCTTTCGACAAGGTAAAGGTTGTAATTTTGGGTCAGGATCCTTACCACGGGCCCGGACAAGCAAACGGCCTCTGTTTCTCGGTAAATCCGGGCGTGATATTCCCTCCCTCGCTCCGCAACATATTCAAGGAAATACACGACGATACGGGCGCACCGATTCCTGAAAACGGCGATTTATCGCGATGGGCACGTCAGGGCGTGTTTCTGCTCAACGCCACCCTCACAGTGGAGGCCCATCAGGCCGGCTCGCACCAGGGGAAAGGATGGGAAACATTCACCGATCATGTGATCGCCACCCTGTCGGCAAAACGTGAGCACCTTGTGTTCATCCTCTGGGGCAGCTATGCCAAAAGCAAAGCATCGCTCATAGACCAAAGCAAACACCTTGTGCTCACATCCGTACATCCATCCCCGCTGTCGGCACATCACGGATTTTTCGGCAACCATCACTTCTCATCAGCCAACGCCTACCTTGAGGCACACGGCATAGAGCCGATAAACTGGTGACCTATCCCGCACACAGAATGATAAACCTGAACGTTCTCCTCACGGCACTGCTGACGATTGCCACTCTGCTACCAATGACCGCTGCAGAGAATACCTCCACCGGCATATTTGACCCGAAATTCCGCACAATCACAACGGATGTGTCGGGCAACCGGCTTGCACCCCCGGTCATCACCCTCGGTTCCGCCGACCAGCTGCATATAGGCTTCGACTGCATGAGCGAGGACAGAGAATTCCTGCGCTATTCCATATACCACTGCAATTCCCGCTGGGAGCCATCGAATCTGGTGGATGCCGAGGTGTTCGACGGTTTCAACTACGCCGATATCACCGATTATGCATTCTCACGCGCCACATCCACCCATTATGTGCATTACTCCATCACGCTCCCCAACGCCGACTTCCAGTTCCGCATTTCCGGCAACTATCTGCTGAAAGTCTATCCCGAAAACGACCCGGAAAAGACCTTGCTGCAGGTGCGCTTCATGGTGTCGGAAGGTGCTGTCGGAATCCGCGGCAACGCCACATCACGCACAGACATCGACTACAACGGCTCGAACCAGCAGCTTGAATTCAGGGTCGACCTCAACCGCTATCCTGTACGTGACGCCTTCAACGACCTTGCCATCTGCGTCACACAGAACGGCCGCACGGACAATCCCGCCATAGTGACCCACCCATCGCGCATGGAAGGGAACACACTGGTTTACGAGCATCTTCCTCAGCTCATATTCGCGGCAGGAAACGAATACAGGCGCATGGAGACGGTGCAGATGCAATATCCCGGCATGAGGATAGACCACATAGATTATTTCGCGCCATATTACCACCATTTCGTGGAGCCGGACAAACCCAGGCACTCATCGCTCTACACTTACGACAGCACCCAGCACGGACGTTATTTCATACGTGAATACAATGCCGATGATTCCGACACAGAAGCCGACTATTCGGTGGTTCATTTCGTGCTCGACATGCTCCCGGTGCCCGGCGCTGACGTGTATATCGAAGGCGATTTCACAAACAGACGCTTCGACGAATCGTCAAAGATGGCCTACGATTCCGAAGCCGGAGTGTATCACAAGGAGATGCTTCTGAAACAGGGTGCATACAACTATCAGTACCTCACTCTTCCGTCGGGCGTGCAGCACGACACGAAACGCCGCGACGCCACGCCGCTGAACAACGGCATCAACGCCAAAGCCTCATCGGCCGTGACGGAAGGGAACTTCTATCAGACGGTAAACGAATACCTTGTGACGGTGTACTACCGCGCTCCCGGCGAACGCTACGACCGGCTGCTGGGGTGCACACTCATCTATTCCGGCGAATAAAGGCCCTTCCGGATTATAAGGTTAATCCACCTTGTACACCGCCGGCTTCAACAGTGGGGCGGTGAAACGGATTTCAACCGGACGGCCGGCATCAACCGCATTATTATCCATTGTAAAATAGGCTACAATGCGGCCATTGTGCGCGCGGCACCGGTTGTCGCGATGGTCGCTCATATCCGAATTATCTGAGGTTTCCAGACCGAGCAACTTCACGCCGTGATCACGTCCGGCATGGCCCTGGCCTCTTCCGCGACGATGGCGGGAGCGCCCGCCTGCCTCTCCCACGAAGCAGGATATGTTATTGTCGGCGAGACGCACAACAACGCCTTTATCATCCACCACCTCCACCAGCAGCTGGAGCACTCCGTCGCGGTTGTCAAGCTCTGTTACACGCAGGGCGTACGGCAATCCGGAGGTGGCGATGGTATCGGTGGCCTCCACCCTGCCGCTTTCATCCGATGCCTCCACAACAAGTGTGCCCGGCGCAAACGGGAGGTCCCAGTGCACCATACCTTTCTTTTCATCGAATGCCTTGCGCGGTCCGTACTCCTTGCCGTTAAGCAGCAGCCGGGCGTAGTGTGCATTGGTGTAGCACACCACGCGCACACTGTCACCCTCGTTAAAATTCCAAACATCCGGGGCATCAATCGACATCCAGTCGCCCCATTGAGCCGGCGGACAGGGATATGCACCAAGGAATGCCACAGGCTCATTGCTCCAGAGTGATGCACGGAATTTGCCGCGCCCCTTGGGCAGATTGTCAAAACCGAGTAGGCCGGTGCCGAGGCCGCGCGAAGGCCAGCGGCCCGATTCACCGAGATAATCGGCGCCAGTCCAGAGGAACTGCCCTGAAATAAAGTCCTTATAGCGCACGGCCAGCCATGCGTCATAGCCTTGGCCATTCTCAGAGCCATAAATCACCCTGTCGGGATAGGTTGCATGGTCCTCATCATACCGGTTTTCAGTATAATTATACCCCACTACGTCCACGGCCTGCGGATAAGTGGTCTGATTCGACATGACCACTCCGGCCAAAGCTCCGGTGACGGGGCGCGATGTATCGATTGAACGGATCACACCGGCTATGCGGTGGGCTATGTCGCCGATACGGCTCGCATCAGGGGCATCCGGATTATAGCCGCCGAACATAGGCTGATTGATGGCTGAATTGGCGCCGTCAAGCACGGGATGGGAATATGGATCGTTGGGGTAATCCACTTCGTTGCCCACGCTCCACATGAACACCGACGGATGGTTACGGTCGCGGCGGACCATGTCGGCCACATCGCGGTCAATCCATTCCTCGAAAAAGTCGAATGAACCTTCATAAGACGGCTCACCCACATTCCATCCCTTCACCCACTTGCGTTTGGGGAATTCCCATTCATCGCTCCCCTCGTCCATTACCAGAAGGCCGAGTTCATCGCACAGGTCATAAACTACAGGTGCCTGCGGGTTGTGGCTCATGCGGATGGCGTTCACGCCAAGCTTTTTAAGATTTTCAAGACGTGTGCGCCAGATGGCCTTGGGAACCACAGCCCCGAGCACACCTGCATCGTGATGCAGGCACACGCCCTTCACCTTCATATTCCGGCCATTGAGTGCGAACCCCTTGTCCGGGTCAAAGTGCAAAGTGCGCAATCCGAGGCGTGTATCGGTCTGATCAACAACTTTCCCGTTACGTTTAAGGGTAGCGCGGAGGGTGTAAAGATAAGGCGATTCAATATTCCACAAGCGGGGATTCTTCCATTTCAGCGTCAGTTCATTTTTACGGTCGGCTGAAATCCGGCCATGCGCGCGTGCCACCACTTTGCCGGCAGAATCGGCAACCTCTACTTCTGCTGTAAGGCGCCCTGAGGCGGGGTTCTCATCCACGGCTTCAAGGTCCACCACCACTTCCGCCTGAGAAGGTGTGAGGTTGATGCAGCGCCAGCCAACACCCCACAGGTCAAAACGGGCCTTCTCCGCACCGACAAGATAAACGTCCCTGTAGATGCCTGAACCGGTGTACCACCGTGAATCAGCCTCACGGGAGTGGTCCACCCTGACGGCAATCACATTGTCCTCCCCGGCCGGGTTCAGATACGGAGTTATATCATATGCGAACGACACATACCCGTTGGGACGCTCACCCACAAGATGACCGTTTACATAAACCTTGCTGCGGTTGTACACCCCCTCAAAGTAAAGGAACTGCTTGGGGGCGGCATTTTCAGGAATGGCAAAGTGTTTACGGTACCATCCTATCCCTCCGGGGAAATAACCCGTACAGCTGTTGAGCGTAGGAGCGGCCAGATGCTCTATGCTCCAGTCGTGAGGCAGAGTGAGCGGACGCCAGCCGGAATCCACATATTCAACGGTAGACATTTCGGGTGCATCTGATAAAGAGAACAGCCATCCGTCGTTAAACAGCGTGGCTTTACCGAACAAGGTCTGGGCCTGCATGGCTGTCACGCCAAGCGACATGAGGATTACAGACAACAGGATTTTGGAGATTTTCATGCGTAAACAGGATTTGCGTAAACAGGATTTAAGATGGGTGAACGGCATTGCTGTTGCAAATTTAGGATAATTTGCCGTATATTTGTACCTAAACTTTACCAACCTATCACCGACAACCCATGAAAAAATTATTTGCAAACATTTTATTATTGTCGGCCATGTCTATTCCGTGCATGGCGCATGCCGATGAGGCAAAAACTGAAGCAGACCCCTATGTGGCATATCTGTTCACATATTTCACCGGGAACCACGGCGATGAAGAAGCTGTGCGTTATGCCGTGAGCGAGGACGGATTCAACTACAAGGCCTTGAACGACAATAAACCGATAATCGACTCAAAGGAAATAAGCGTCACCGGAGGCGTGCGCGACCCACATCTGCTCCGTGGCGAGGACGGCGCATACTACATGGTACTGACCGACATGGTATCTGACCGCGGATGGGACTCCAACCGTGGCCTCATACTGCTCAAATCCGACAACCTTATCCACTGGAAGCACTCGGCCATCCATTTCCCCGACCGTTACGCAGGGCAGGAGAATCTGAAACGCGTGTGGGCGCCCCAGACCATCTATGATCCGGAGGCAGGCAAATATATGGTCTACTTCTCGCTCCAGTACGGCGACACACCTGACGTTATCCATTACGCATACGCAAATGCCGACTTCACCGACCTGGAAGGCGAGCCGAAACCGCTGTTCATCCCTGCCGACAAGAAATCGTGCATCGACGGCGACATTGTGTTCGACAAGGGACGTTATCACATGTTCTATAAGACCGAAGGTCACGGCAACGGCATAAAGGTGGCCACCACAAAGTCTCTCACCTCAGGAAAATGGAACGAGCAACCTGACTACAAGCAGCAGACAAAGGATGCCGTGGAAGGTGCCGGAACATTCAAACTGATCGGTCAGGACAAGTATATCCTAATGTACGACGTCTACATGAACAAGCGTTATGAATTTGCGGAGACCATCGACCTCGAGCATTTCGCACCCGTATCAGAGAAAGTATCCATGAATTTTCACCCGCGCCACGGCACCGTGATACCCATCCGCGCATCAGAATTGAAGGCACTGCGTGCCGCATTCCCAAGCAAGCAGGCCGACTGAATCAGCAATCACCCTGCAGAAACAACGATGCCACGCGCCAGCTGCCGCGGCCGAAATGCCGGTGAATGAAATAAATCAGCCGTACCATCAATTTATTGCCACGCCTGTCGGCCGCCAAGGCCCGCAGGCGTGCGGCGTTTTCGGGGTTCCCCTCACGGGCATATTCCGCTGCAAGCACCGCCCGGCGGTAATCAACCCAGCCGAGCATGCGCGGACACTCAGCGGCAAGGTCTCGCTCCACGGCGTCCAACGCCCGTTCCCATTTTGCGGGATTGTCAGCAAAACCGATGCCGGTGATAGATTCCTCAGTGAAATTCACCCGGACTGTCGGCTGTCCCGTGGGATTGATATTTACCACACTCCGGGCTGCCATGAGAAGCCTAACCCCAAGCTCATAATCATCCCATCCTGAAAGCGACTCATCCCAGCCTCCTATGCGATGCAGCAGCTCGGCAGTGGCAACAAATCGCTGAGTTGACAATGTGGAATGCACCAGATGCCAAAGCAACGGACTGCTCTGATTAAAATATCCTTCGATTGATTTTCCTGAAGCAACCTCTATCAGGGCAGGCCAGCCCAGAATGTCGGCATCGGGGTGTTCTTCAATACCTCTTATCACCATTTCCAGATGCCCGGGCAGCATCTCGTCGTCCGAATCGAAAAACATCACATAAGGAGTGTCGGCAAGTCTTAATCCTGCATTACGCGCGGCGGCAGCCCCCGGCATAGCGCAGTCCGTCACCATGGCGTCTATTTCATCATGAGTCCTGCACCACTGCTCTGCCACACGGCGGCTTCCATCGGTCGAGGCATTGTCCACTATAACGAGCCTGATGCGACGGGTATCCTGCGCAGCAATCGAATCGAGAGTGCGCACAAGCAGCCGTTCCCTGTTGAAAACAGGAATAACCACGGTAATCAGCTTATCTGACGCGGCGGCTGTAGCAGGAGTCGTCATAACTGGATCAGACATCAATGTTTCACAATGGTCTGGAAAAGATGCGACAACGTTATTTTAGCATCGCGCAGCATCCCTCTCACAGGTGTCACTATGGGAGTGAACGTGTCGTCCGTCTCCGGTGCATACACCTGCAGTTTGCCATGACGGCATTTAATGTCGAGTATGTTGTCAAGCATCATCGGTTCGCCGTCGAGGTGCGCCTCGCCGGGCGCCGAACGGTAAATCACGGCTGCAGGCGCACGGAAGCAATGCACCATGGTGTTTTTGTTGATAAATCCGGTGAATATATCCATCCCCATCACGGCGGCATCGATGGGTGAGCCGCTGTGCACCAGTATGATGTCAAGCAATCCGTCGGTTATGCTGGCCTGCGGGGCAATATAGGCATTGTTGCCCCACTGCGAGGCATTGCATACCGCCACAAGGAAGGCCTTTTCAGTGAGAATCTTGCCGTTGGCACTGAGGGTATAGGTCTGCGGACGGAACTGAAGATACTCACTCACTGCGCTCCGAACATAGCTCAGCAGTCCGCGCCGGCTCTGTCGGGCAAAACGGTGGCTGACAGCTGCATCGAAGCCCATGCCGAATGTGCAGAAAAACGGATGGTCGTTCACCGTGCCGTAATCGCAGGCAACTATGTTGTCGGCGGCCACAATTCCGATGGCGGTCTCCACATCTACCGGGATGCCGAGATGCCGGGCCAGACCATTGCCGGAACCTGCCGGGAGAATGCCCAACGCCGTCGACGAACCACAAAGGGCAGTTGCCGTCTCGTTCACCGTTCCGTCGCCGCCACACGCAAGCACGCCTTTATAGCCTTTGTCCACAGCCTCGCGCGCCAGGCGGGTGGCATCTCCACGTCCGCCGGTGATGCGCACATCCACCTCAAAGCCGAGAGCTGAGAAACGTTGCTCCACCATTCCGGCCACCCCCTTTTTGGTTCCTGTGCCCGAAATCGGATTTATTATCAGCATCAGCTGGTCCGAGTCATTCTTGAGCATATTTCCGATGTAAACTGCTTAAAGATTCAACTTATGATTGGTTCGTTATTTCCACGCCACAGCAGGGACACGGCATCAAGCCGTATCCCCGCCGCGTGTGCAATTATCAGAATGTAGCCGCGACCCGAAGGCTGCACGGCATCATTTCCGATTACGGACGTACCACGATACGCGCCGGCGTACGCTGCTGGTCGGTCACTATGAAGAACGCACCGTAGGGCAGATCTATGGTGGTGTTGTTCTCCACGTAATCAATTACTCGGATCAGACGACCCATGGCATCGTAAATCATGACACCGGTGTGAGGTTCACCGCAGATTATGCGTATACCTCCGCTATAAGCCACCCATCCAAGAGGATTGTCGGTCTCCACGTCGACGATACCGCTCGATTCGAGATTTACGGTGATGGAATTCGACGGGTCGGAGAGATGGCCGAGTTTGGCCGACTGAACCGTGTACACCTCCTGCGTTCCGGGGGTACAGCCGGATATTTCATATTCGTTGGTCTCGGCCTCAATGGTCTCTACCGTAGAGGTTGCGCCGTTTATGATTGTGCGCGTAAGCACATAGTAGTCCACATCCTCCTCTTCAGGAGCAGCGCTCCATGTGGCAGTGTAACCGGTGGAGGTGACATTGGAAGCCTCATAGGCCGTGAGACGGCTGAGGGTGGGCACAGGGCATCCTGTTCCGCGGAGCACCACCTCACGCGAAGCCTCGTTTGGATCACCTTCGATTGAAAGTTTGGCAAGATGGTCGCCCACCTCCGTAGGGGTATAGGTCACGCGTAGATAAACACCCGACGGGCTATTGATATTAGCCTTGCTCAAGGTTTCGACATCAATGGTGAACATCGAAGCCATCTTTTTATACTGCTCGCGTTCTGCATCGTTGGAACCTCTGGAATAAGGTATTATCGCCACGGCAATGTCGGTCTGCAGGTTTTCTCCACGGAACAGCACAGTGGAAGTGGCCGCATCGCCCACGGCATTCTGGCCGAAATCGAGGTCAAGACCGTTGACCGGAGCGATCAGCATCTGTTCGCCCACCGGAGGTGCTACGGAACCGGGGGTCCAAGGGCTGCCCTTCCTGCTGCCCCACAGATAGTCGGCCAGCTCCGGATAGTCGATGAAAGGGTTGCGGTTTGACTGCACGCGGTATACTTCCTCGTTACGGTTCTTCTCTTTTTCGCTCACAGGGTCGGCACGATGCCATTTCATCAGCAAGTCGATGGACCAGTTGTTAAGCGTGGGATAGGTGTTGTTGCTCACCATATAGGTGTATTTCCAGCTGAGATTCTGGTAGCACGTCACCATGTAGAAATATGTGCGGGCAAAATCGCCTTTATACTCGTCGTCAGGCTCGAACACCTCCTTGGCTCCGCCACCCTGACCGTTCACGGGATAACCTACTTTGGTAATGGAGTTATCGAACAGGGCAGGCAGCTGCACTTCCCCCAGCGGATAATTGCTCTTGGCCTGGTTGGCCCTGGCCTCGGCAGGATAGAGATGGTTGAGGTCTACATACGCAGGGGTCCCCGTCGAGCCGCCCCACCATGATTTAGGGAAGGCATGCTCACGGTTCAGCCCTGAGAAGGTGGTGGATCTCAGGGGGATGTCGGAGTACATGTCCCACCACTGGCCGTAGCGCGAATCGCCCGGAGGATACACATCGGTCTTGCGGAAATAGTTGGGCAGGTTGCTGTAGCTCGACACCTCGTTGTGGTTGTAAAGCAGCACATGAAGAGCCGTCTTAAGCTCCGCGCCGCTTTTGTTGATACACGAATTGTAGTAGTTGACCGGTATCTGTGCCTGTACAAACGGCAATATAGAGGCAGTGGCCACCATCGCCGCAAGCACGCGCCGTGTGATGAATTGTGTAAAATGCTTCATTGTCTCAAAAGTTCTGATTTAAGGCACGCCGTTTTGTAGAATGAATTCCAGGCGTGACGGATGTACCATTTAAAACACCGTATAGCCACGTATGGTTGAACGTTATTTTAAATTTAAGCGTAAACTTTAACTTTTCGCCTTTAGCCCGGCATCGTCGGGGGCGATATACTTTTTCACTCTGCGTATCACCGCATTGGGCGAAATTCCCCTCAGGCAGTGATAATCTCCTCGGAAACACGGTTTGTTGCCGAACACCGAACACGGGCGGCATGTCATTGGCAGCTGCACCGTGTCCTCCTCACGCTGACGCCACCCCTTGAATCCGCAATATGGGTGCGTGGCGCCCCAAATGCTGACCACAGGGGTGCGCACAAGCGAAGCCAGATGCATGTTGGCAGAATCCATCGACACCATCACGTCAAGATGACTTACAAGAGCCAGCTCGGTGGCAAACCCGTAACGTTTGCCGGCAAGTGAGGTCACATTATCGAATTTGCCGGCCCACATGTCGAGCAGTCGGCTCTCTTCGCCACCGCCGCCGAACAGGAATATCCGCACGCCCGGCACTTCTACAATTCCCTCAAGCACCCTGAACATCAGGGCCGGCGGATAAATCTTTCCGGCATGCTTTGCAAATGGAGCTATCCCCACGAACTTCTCGCCCGGCAGCTTAGGGGTGGTTATTGCTGCGAAATCGGCGGGATTACCCTTTCCGCATTCTCCATACAGCCCGTCGAAACGGCTTTCCACAGGCAGTCCGATGCGATGAAACACCTGACGGTAGCGCGCCCGCGACGACTGCAACGGAAGCAGCACCTTGTTATGACGCCGTGTAAGGGCCCGCTTGCCACGCCGGCCCTTGTTGATTGTTGACACCGGAATGCCGCTCAACCTGCAGAACACGCTGAAAATCTTTGTGCGGAGCACATCGTGGAGGTCGATAAAGCCATCGAATCCCACCTCTGCGCGCAGTTCCCTGAAAAGCTTCCACAATCCGCTCACACCCTTGTAGCCATGCTCCAGGTCAATGCCACGCACAGTGAGGTTGGCGGGCGGATTGATAAATATCGAAGTCATGGACTTGCGCGTTATAAATGTAAAATGCAGGTCAGGATAACATGCGCATGCACTATAGAGCACCGGCACAGTCATGGCCACATCGCCAAGTGCCGAAAACCGCACTGCAAGCACATGCTTGAGCCCACGGGGATTGTTGTCAGGCCGCACGGCTGCCTCATCCCGATGGTCACCTACCGATCTGTTTCGTGTTGAGTTCAAGTCAAATAAATATTATTGATACGCCCTCCGCAGTTCAGCCAGGGAAGGGGTTAATTGCAAAATTACATTAAAACTGGCCAACCGCACAAGTTTTTACACACCTTTGTAATAAATCCGGGCATTTTTGCAGGTAAGTAGCCGGATATTTTTATCTCCCGATGTGAACACCACAAACCTCCCAAGTGTTTTAATATCAAGAACGTGACAAAGATGTACCACTCACTGCATTAAACACTTTGCTCACAAAAGCGTTCAATTGAAAACACACTAAGGGATATGAAAACTACTGTCAAAACACTGCGCTGCATCCAGGCTGTCATAGCCGGAGCAATCATGTCGGTTGTCAGCATCACCGGCGCTTTCGCACAGGCCGGCAGTGATGTAATGCCGAGAGGGATATCACCGACATTCTATACAGGCGTCGGCCCGGCAATAGCCGGAAGTACCGACTATTCAAAAATACCGTCGAAAGCAAAAAAATTTCTCGAGAAGCATTGCGACGGACATGCGGTGGTTCGCTGTGAAAAGAACTACATATCAGGCACCTTCAGCCTCTCGCTCGCCGACGGCATCGACATGGAGTTCGATGCCAAAGGCAACCTTACCAGCATCTCGGCCCCGGCCAACTATTCGCTTTCGCCCACACTGCTGAAAGCCATTGTGCCCGGCAAGCTCTACAATCTGCTCGTGCACAACGGGTTCAAATCGAGCATCGAATCGGTGAGCCGCAGCAAGAACGGTTACCGGCTCTATACTGCCGACCCTGTGTTCGAAGAGGTGTGCTACGATTCGTCAGGCGTGCTCACCCTGATTGTGGACCGCTGATGCCACGTACATCATCAACCGATTCCGGTTCCTTCCTTATAACTTACATTCATTCAAACTCACTTAGCAGTTGCGCTGCAACACCCTGAGTGAGACTGCAGGACCGCCGTTGCTCGTCGATGGCGGCCTGTTGCGTTTCAGCGGCACCCACAGCACCGGTAACCACCAGGTTCAGAAGCAACCGGAGGGCTGCGTAGCGGTTCATATCCGAAGCATCCGGACGCTGCAGCAACTCCATGGCCACATCATAGGCGAATCCGCATTTGCGCAGCAACGCATGGCACAGCACATCCGCCACCTCCACCGTCTGCGCCTCGGAAAGCCATTTTTCCGCAAGCTGGCGGGTGAACACATCCGCCGGGAAAATCATGGGAGCCATCAGACGGCTTTCGCGCGTGGCCTCATTGGCCCAAAGTGCCATTGAAAGGTCAATAAGCTCTTTGGTGTGGGGAACGGACGCCGTTACATCGGCTGCGATTTCCTTGATCTGCGGAAGATTAAGCCCGAAATTTATGCGGTACGTCAGACCGCGTGAGCGCATCTGCTCGGCAAGCGCCCCGTTGCGCATGGCGAAAAAGCGCCGTTTCACAGTCTGCATCAGGTTGAATTCGGGAAGGTCGCGCTCACAGTCGCAGGCATTGGTGGCTTGGTGGTTGTGCATATCCAAATGTAAAGTAATTTAAAGTGTGACGGTGTTTCACCACAAATTTACAAAATAACCTTTCATTATCGGCGCCGATTGGGCAATTTCTGCGATTATTTCTTAACTTTGCCGATTGCATGCGGCATGCCACAGAGCCTGCCGACATCCACCATCGACACATTTCGCATATATAGCACACAGGCAACAAAATGACAGCAAAGAATATAGATTCCGACAGCCGTGCCCGGCGCAACCGCTTCCATGATAAAACTCATATGGACTGCGTTTGCCATCGGGTTCGCTGCTATGATTGTCTTTTTCCTTCTGATATATAACGGATGGATAGGCTACATGCCCCCTATCGAAGAGCTTAAGAACCCCAACGATAAATTCGCCACCGTGCTCTACACTTCCGACGGCAAGGAGATGGGCCGCTACTACCGCAACTCCGGCAACCGTGTCTATGCCGACTACAACGAGATATCCCAGCACGTGATCGACGCCCTCATAGCCACGGAGGACTCCCGTTTCCTCGACCATTCGGGCATTGACATGCGCGCCTTCATGCGCGTGTTCGTAAAGACACTGGTGATGCAGCAGAAAAATGCCGGCGGCGGCTCAACCATAACCCAGCAGCTGGCCAAACAGCTCTACTCACCCACAACCCACAACCTGCTCGACCGCGCCCTGCAGAAGCCTATCGAGTGGATGATTGCCGTGAAGCTCGAGCGCTACTACTCAAAGGACGAGATTATAAAGATGTATCTCAACCAGTTCGACTTCCTTTACAATGCCGTGGGCATCAAATCGGCCGCACACGTTTATTTCGGCAAAAACGCCAACGAGCTCAACATCGAGGAGGCCGCCACACTTGTGGGCATGGTGAAGAACCCCGCTTACTACAACCCCGTGCGCCACAACGAACGCACCCGTCAGAGGCGCAACACCGTGTTCGAGCAGATGGAGAAACAGGGGATGCTCACTGCAGCCCAGGCCGATTCGCTCAAGCAGCTTCCGCTCACCCTGAAGTTCCACCGCGTGGACCACAAGGAGGGTTTGGCGCCATATTTCCGAGAAGAGCTGCGCCGCATCCTTTCGGCCAAGAAACCTGTGCGCTCCGACTACCGCTCATGGGACATGCAGAAATTTGTCGACGACTCGATTGCGTGGGAGGAGAATCCGCTGTTCGGATGGATTGAGAAGAACCCCAAACCGGACGGCTCGAAATACGACATCTATTCCGACGGCCTCAAAATCCACACCACCATCGACTCCCGCATGCAGCAGTATGCCGAAGAGGCGGTGCAGTCGCACATGAGTTCGCTCCAGAAAGCCTTCTTCCGCGAAAAACGCGGCCAGCGCAATGCCCCCTACACTTCCAATGCCACCGAGCTTGGCAACGTGAAGATAGAGAATCTTATAAACCATGCCATACGCCAGACCGAGCGCTACCGCGTGCTCAAGGCGGCCGGAGCATCCGACGAGGAAATCACGAAATCATTCAACACACCACGCGAAATGAACGTGTTCTCCTACGAAGGTGTGGTCGACACCATCATGACCCCGCGCGACTCGCTGCTCTGGCAGAAGCACTTCCTGCGTACAGGCTTCATGAGCATGGACCCCCGCAACGGTCATGTGAAAGCCTACGTGGGAGGCCCCAATTTCTCGTTCTTCCAGTATGATATGGTTTCGAGCGGACGCCGCCAGATAGGCTCCACCATAAAGCCGTTCCTCTACACATATGCCATGGAGGAGGGGTTCACCCCGTGCGACATGATGTCGAACACACAGCCGGTGTTCACCGACGAGAACGGACGCCCCTGGGCACCACGCAACTCCGGCTCGGCCCGTGTGGGCGAGATGGTCGACCTCCGCTGGGCGCTCACCAACTCGAACAACTGGATTTCGGCCCGGCTAATGGCACAGCTGTCGCCTACCACCCTTGTGCGCAACATGCACAACTTCGGCATCACCAACCACATAGACCCAGTGATGTCGCTCTGCCTCGGCTCTTGCGAAGTGTCGATCAAGGAGATGGTGGGAGCCTACACAGCCTACGCCAACAACGGCATGCGCGCCACTCCGGTGTTCGTCACCTCTATCGCGGACGCCAACGGCAACGTAATTTCGGAATTCAACACCACCCACACCGAGGTGATATCGGAAAAAGCGTATGCCAAAATCCTGTCAATGCTGCTCAATGTGGTGGACGGCGGTACGGGCAACCGTGTGCGCCGCGCCCCCTATAACATTACGGCACAGATGGGCGGCAAGACCGGAACCACCAACTACAATGCCGACGGATGGTTCATGGGCTTCACCCCCGATCTGGTGTCGGGCGTCTGGGTAGGCGGCGACGAGCGCTACATCCATTTCAACTCCATGGCCAACGGCCAGGGCGCAGCAATGGCGCTCCCCATCTATGGCCAGTACATGAAACGTGTTTACGCCGACCCCACGCTGCATTACTCGCAGAACAGCGTGTTCGACGTTGATTTCTCCGGACTATGCGACAAGGAATTCTGGGAAGAGGTGCCTGAAGGCGAGGAAGTCACAGAATCGATTGCCGATGTATTCGACTGATTGTGGGGCGGTCAGATGACCGACAGATGACTCAGGCGTTTTTCAAGCTCTGTGGAACTGAGGCGCGTGGTGAGCTGCCCGCGGTGCGCCACCGAGATGTTGCCCGTTTCCTCGCTCACAACAATTGCAAAAGCATCAGTAGCCTGCGATATGCCGAGCGCCGACCGGTGGCGCAGCCCCAGCGAGCGCGGCACATTGGTGTCATGGCTTACAGGCAGAATGCATCCGGCAGCCTTGATTTTGCCACCGTCAATGATCATGGCACCGTCGTGAAGCGGTGAATTCTTGAAAAATATGTTCTCTATCAGGCGGCTGTTGATTTCGGCATCAATAATGTCACCGCTCTTTTCGTAATTTTCGAGGGGCACGTCCTGCTGTATCACAATGAGTGCGCCGGTCTTGCTTTTCGACATGTTCATGCAGGCATACACAATCGGCATCACACGCGAATGCAGGTCCTCCCCGCCGTCCTTGCCGCGGTGATGGAACATCCCCGTGAGAAACTTCCAGCGTTTTTTCGACCCGAGTTCCACCAGAAACCGTTTTATCTGGTCCTGGAATATAATCACCAGAATCAGCAGGCCGATACTCATCACTTTGTCAAGAATCGTGCCTATGAGCTTCATCTCCAGAATCTCGGCAGCCACGACCCACACAAGAATAAAGGCCAGCACACCATAAAAGATGTTGATTGTGCCGGACTCCTTCATTATCTTGTAAAGATAGTAGAGAATCAGGGCCACTATCACTATGTCGAGAACATCCTTGATGCCAAACGATTCAATCATGACGGGAAAGCGGTTATGTGAACTGTTATTTAAACGGGGTAGTAAAATGGATTTACGGAGATAATGGCTTTCAAGAAAGTCGGGAAACTATTCTGACAGCCTGCACGGCGGCTTCCACGTCGTGAACACGCAGAACCGAGGCTCCGTTGAGCAGGGCGAAGGTGTTGAGTGCCACCGTTCCGGGCAATGCCTCGTCGGCAGTAACAGAAAGCAGTTTGGTAATCATAGATTTGCGCGATATGCCCACAAGGACCGGTTTGCCGAGCAGCTGCGCCAGCTGCGGCAGATGCCTCATAAGTTCGTAATTCTGGTCGAGAGTCTTGGCGAATCCGAATCCGGGGTCGATTATTATATCGGCCACCCCGGCCAGCTCCAGCTGATGCATCAGCCCTGAGAGTTCGGCCACCACATCAGCTGTGACATCCTCATAGTCGGTCATTGTCTGCATGGTGGCAGGCGTGCCGCGCATGTGCATGAGTATGTACGGGACTTTCAGCTCAGCCACAGTGGGGAACATCCGGCTGTCGATAGCACCTCCGGATATGTCGTTTATTATATCTGCCCCCCAGTCGAGCACTGCACGGCGCGCCACATCGGCACGGAACGTATCGACCGACACCGGGATATCGGCCGACACCCGGCGTATGGCTTCGACACCACGCCGCACACGCGCCATCTCCTCCTCGGGGCTGACATCGTCGGCACCCGGGCGCGAAGAATATCCTCCGACATCGATAATGTCCGCCCCCTGAGCGAGCATACGCTCTACGCGGCGGTGCAACTCAACAGAGCCTGTAACTCTGGAACCAGCGTAAAACGAATCTGGCGTGACATTGAGAATACCCATCACCGCCGGATGGTCGTATTCCGCCAGGCGTCCCTTAAAGTTTAGTGAGAATGGTCTGAACTTCATTGCATTGTTCTGTGTTTCGACTGATAAAAAAACTTGGCTGACATTACTACAATCCGGAACTGAAAAACTGTTCATTGGTCATGCCGGTCAGGGGTTGAGCAGATCGGGATTGAAGAAATCCATGATGGCACGTGTATGTTCAAGCAGCGGCGCGGCCGGCCTGCGGATCGATGGCGGCGGCCTGCTCATACGCGCTTATGGCCTCTCCACGGCGGTCAAGCCCCCAGAGCAGCTTGCCACGTTCCACAAGCAGTGCGGCATCGGCGGGATTCTGCGCCAGGCGGCGGTCAATATCGGCCAGAGCCTTCTCGGCGGCATCCGGTCCGCTTATTTTACCTAAATTTTTTTCTTCGGCCATTATTTACTATTTTTGAACAATAATCACAAAGATACTAATAAACCGCTTAATGAGTACCACAATGAAGCGTTTTTTACTCATATCCGCCGCCATATTGATGTGCTGGGCCGTCGGCGCACAGACCGATCCGACGGCAACCTCTTACCCGGCAGACGACTGCCTCGGTTCGGCCAAACCATATCCCGTGCCTGAAGCACGCATAGCAGTTCCTGATTCACTGACACCGGTGTTCATCAATCATATCGGCCGGCATGGAGCACGGTTCCTCTCCTCGCCCAACGCATCGGTGAAACTGGCCCGCAGGCTCGCCGCAGCCGACTCGGCCGGCGTGCTCTCCCCTTTAGGGAAAGAGATGCTTGCCGTGGTCGGGAACATAATCGAGATGTCGCACAACCGCTGGGGAGCGCTCGATTCACTTGGAATGGCCGAACAGCGAGGCATAGCATCCCGCATGTTCCGCACCTTCCCAAGCCTTTTCCGCGACACCAAAGTGAATGCCATCAGTTCATACGCACCCCGCTGCGTCATGAGCATGTACGAATTCACCCACCAGCTCGACCGACTGAACAACTCGATAGAGATCACCACATCGTCCGGTCGTCAGAATTCCCTGCTGTTAAGACCATTCGATGTGATTGAAAGCTATGTGGAATGGGCGAAACAGAAACCCTGGGAGGCGCCGTACGACATGTTTTTCGAAACCACCGCACCGGCCGCGCCGGCACGCCGTCTGGTCACCGATACCCAATATCTTTCAAACAAGGATGCAGCCAAGCTTTCGTGGGATGCTTACAGCGTGCTCCGCGGACTCCCCGCGATGGGCGTACCCATCAATCTGCTGCACTATTTCACACTTGAGGAACTCAACAGCCTGTGGGCATGCGAGAACCTCGGCCATTACCTGCGGCGCACGGCCACGACCCTCTCGGTTGAACCGGCCGACATTGCCGCCGACCTCCTCCAGAATCTGATCGACACCACCGACGCCGCTGCCCGCGGCGAGAACAAGGCAAGCGTGGAATTGCGTTTCGGACATGCCGAGACCCTGATGCCGCTGCTGTCGCTTATGCGTATCCCCGGCTGCTACTATCTGACGAACTATTTCGACACCGTGGCCCTGCACTGGAGGGACTTCGATGTCGTGCCGATGGCCGCCAATCTGCAGATTATACTTTTCAAATCGGCCAAAGGACGCATGTATGTTCGTTTCGACCTCAACGAGATTCCGGTGGCAATCAACCCCAACACTCCGGACACCACCATAATCCCCTGGAACGAGGCACGCGCCTACCTCACCCGCTGCCTGCCGCTTCACATGCAGATTTAGTCCACACAAGCCCATCATTGTATATGCTGCAAGCCGAAGTAACAGAATTTTACCGCAAAGCGGGAATCCACAGCGACCGTCCGGTTGGCGTGGCCTTCAGCGGGGGGCCTGATTCGGTGGCTCTTCTTGCCGCCACGGCTGCCGCAGGTTTCAGATGCGTGGCTTTGCACTGCAACTTCCATCTGCGCGGGCAGGAAAGCATGCGCGACGAGGAGTTTGCCCGCAGCATGGCCGACCGGCTGGGTTGCGAGTTCCGGTGTGTGGAGTTCGACACCGAAGCTGAACGCGCCGCCACAGGCGAATCGGTGGAGATGGCCTGCCGACGGCTACGCTACAATTGGTTCGACACACAGCTTGGCATGCATGCTGACAAGCCGACGATGCAACTGCAGTGCATCGCCCTGGGGCACCACGCCGACGACTCGGTGGAGACATTCATGCTCAACCTCACGCGTGGAACCGGAATGAAAGGCCTGTGCGGCATCCCCGCACACCGCGACCGCTTTGTGCGCCCGCTGCTGACGGTGACACGCGCCGACATTCTCGATTTTCTTGCCATACGGGGACTGCCTTATGTGACAGACTCGACCAACGCCCTGACGGACTGCCGACGCAACATGTGGCGCAACCGCCTGCTGCCGCAGATCCGCGAAGCGTTCCCCACGTTTTCCACAGGTGTGCTCACCACTGCATCCAACCTCGACGCCGACCGCAGGCTTCTGGCGGAACTTGTGGCCGACGAAGCTGCAGAATGCACTGATGCAGCCGGCTGCATCGACCTGCAGGCCGTTATGCGGCGACGTTGCGGCACAACGCTGCTGTGGCACATTCTCAGCAATGCAGAATTCGGAGGCTGCCCTATGCCTGTAGTCGAGAATATCGTTAAGGCATACAACTCCGGAGCAAGCGGAAAAGTTTTTGCCACCGACGGCCACGGCCAATGGCTTCTCGACCGCGGGCACCTCATCCCCACAGATACATCCGCCATACGCCCTGAATCCGACGCGCGGATTGACATAGACATAGCCGCCGCACTTCGTGCCGGCACCGTACACACTTCCGCTCCCTCTGCATTTTTCACTCGTCGACCCACGGGATTTCACTCCGTCGCGCGACAACCATACGCTTTGGCTTGATTTCGACGCGTTAATCGGTAACACCCGGATACTCTCGCTACGAAAATGGAATATTTCTGACCGCATGGCGCCGTTTGGCATGCATGGAACGAAACTGGTGAGCGACATATTCAGCAATGCTCACCTCTCCGTGGCTGAAAAAAGCGAAAAATGGCTCCTGACGGCCGGAAAGACGATTTTGTGGATTCCGGGCATAAGGGCGTCGCGTCATTTTCCAGTGAGCGGTTTAACAAAAAAATATTGAAAATAAGATGTAATAATGCATAAAAATGCGCGATAACACGCATACATGTGGACGCAATGGCAACATTAACATAATTTAAGCACCAAGCAGTTTTTTGGTTTATACTTTTTTCGTTAATTTGCTCTGCAAACGGAAACGGAGGCACCAAATCAGAAAACACTAACATCCGGTGCTTGAATGATACCAAGAAAAACTTCCAGGCACTGACAACTTTTCTGATTGATATGCCTTGCTTGCAACGCAAGCAACCTACAATGCCTGCCCCTGTGTCCGCTGCACATTGCGATAGAGCAACCACACGCTTGGCAAAAGCGTTCCTCATAATATAATAATGATTGAATGTAATGATTGATTGAATGAATGATTGATTAATTGGAGTATATAACGAACTACGGCACGGCCTCGTTGACCAACGCAGCACGGCCTATTCATAACGAATACTGATAAGTTTGTTTCATATACAAATGCCAATAAGGAAGGAGCCGGGATCGATGCGAATCGAGCCCGGTTTCGTTTTTTTTCGTACCTTCACGGCATCTTAGGATGCAATCCTACAAACAATGCACCCGTTGCAGTTGTTAAACCAATGTTCACCTGCATCAATCAATATTCACCACATAAATCCTGTAAACCACATCACAACCGCATATGAGCGACCTCGTGATAATCATTTTCCTGATCCTGCTCAACGGCATCTTCTCAATGTCGGAAGTGGCTTTGATTTCAGCCCGCAAATCAAAGCTGGCCACCGCTGCCCGCAAGGGGGGCAAAAGCGCGGCTATAGCATTGAAACTGTCGGAGGAGCCAGACAAATTTCTATCCACAGTGCAGATAGGCATCACACTCATCGGCATCCTCACCGGTCTGTTCTCCGGCGCAGCACTGGCCGACAGCGTTGCCGGATGGCTCTCTTCGGCCGGCGTGCCTGCCTCTGCATCGAAAATGGCAGCCCAGACGGCCATCGTGATTGTGGTGACTTACCTGTCGATTGTGGTGGGCGAGCTGTTTCCCAAACGTATAGGGCTCAATGCATCCTACCGCGTGGCTCTGATTGTCGCAAAGCCGATGAAGCTGCTGTCAGTGATAGCCATGCCCGCTGTGTGGCTGCTGTCAAAATCAACAGGACTGCTCGTAAAGATATTCGGCCTTGACAAAGAAGCCGAGAAAGTGACCGAAGAGGAGATAAAATCCGTAATCCGCGAAGGCACCGACGCTGGCGAGGTAAAGGACCTTGAACAGGGCATCATGTTCCGCGCCCTTGCCATGGGCGATGAGAAGATAAGCTCCATCATGACGCCGAAAATAGATTTCGTTTCGCTCGACCTCGGCATGACCGCCTGCCAGATAAAGGACACCATCAAACGCGACACTCACAGTTGCTATCCCGTATATGATGCCACACGCACCCACATCGTAGGTGTGGTGCATCTGAAAGATCTGGTGTTCGACATCTGCGGCGATAATTTCAACCTGAATGAGATGGTGCGCCCAGGCACTTTCATCCCGGAAATAATGCAGGTTTACGATGCACTCGACGTACTCAAACATAAAGGCGTGCATTGCGGACTGGTGTGCGACGAGTACGGCGAGGTGCAGGGTCTCGTGACGCTCTGCGATGTGCTTGGCGGACTTGTCGGCCCGGTTGAGGTAGGCACCGACGAAGCGTTCATCACCCCACGCGCCGACGGCCGCAGCTGGCTGGTGGACGGCCAGTGTCCCGTTTACGATTTCCTGACATTTTTCCACCGGGAAGAGGACTATGTCCCTGCGCATTTCTCAACGGTGGCCGGGCTTATCCTCGAAGAGTTCAAGAAAATTCCTCATGCAGGCGACACACTCACTTACAACGGCCTGAATATCGAAATAGTGGACATGGACGGCGCACGCATCGACAAGGTGCTCGTGTCCGAGCCCACAGCATAACAGTACCTCAGCCCGGAACAGCTCCAGGACCAATAAAAATGCGTCCGCCGCAAAAACACGTCCGCCGCGTCAGAATCGGATTTCTGACGCGGCGGCTGTGTTTTTACCGGAATCAAGAGCGATTCTTAGGATGTCAATACTGACGTTCACCGAATATGGCCGTACCTACACGCACCATCGTTGAACCGCAATCCACCGCGAGGGGATAATCGTGGCTCATGCCCATACTCACTGTGTCGAAGCCCCGGAGATCGGGGCACTGCGTGCAGATGTCGCGGAACGTTGAGGCTATCAGATTGAAATCATCGGCAATGCGCGTCTGGTCGTCGGTGTTCGAGGCCATCCCCATCACACCGCAGATATGTGTGGCCTGAAGGCTCTCGAACCTGCGGTCGGCAAAATATTGCATCAGCTCGTCGGGCGAGAAGCCGAATTTGGTCTCCTCCCTGGCCACATGCAGCTGCATGAGCACACGTACGGTGACACCCAGCTTGACAGCCTCGCGGTCGATGACGTCGAGGAGGCGTTCGGTATCCACACTCTCGATAAGCGCCGGGCGCAACTGCAGCAGCTGCTTCACCTTGTTGGTCTGCAGATGTCCGATGAAATGCCAATTGATATCGCCTGGCAGCTGCGGCACCTTCGCCGCAAGCTCCTGCACCCGGCTTTCGCCGAAGTTTCGCTGCCCGGCTTCATAGGCTTCCTGTATGGCCTCTGCCGGATGGAACTTCGACACCGCCACAAGTGTTACGCCTTCGGGAAGCGACTCACGGATTTTACGTATATTCTCAGCTATTGTCGACATGTTTCTACCTGTTTGACTGGATATATTTGAACAATGAAAAAGTGGTGCCCCACGCGGAGCATGTGCGCCTCACTGTGCGGGTTTGTCCTCTTTCACCTTCACTTTATAAACATCCATCAGGGGCGTTTCGGTTATCGAAACAATCTCGAAATCGGCCATTGTGCCTTTCATCCCCTCCATGAAGTTGTCGTAAGCGCCCTTGAAATCGGAGCCGGCCACCAGTATGAGCGATGTGGTTTTCTTTTCAACAGCCGATTTCTCGTCGATGGTGATAAAAGCCACCTTGACCAGATACCACTTGTCGGCCGAGTCGTCCCAGAAAATCTCACTGATTTTTGTGCGCTTCACCGCGGTGACATTCACTTCACCGCTGATGAACGGGGTCTGCTCCTCTATGATACGCGCCTCCGCCTCTGTAAAGCTCAGCGCATCCACCAGATAGGGTTCGGTCACTTTCTTGATTGAACCGTTCTCCTGAGTCTTGTCGTAACGTATTTTACATTCAAACCAACTTGCCATGATATTTTTATTGTAATTGTTTTGTAAAGATTGGAAAGTTATCTAAATTTGTTTCGGCTGTATTGCTTACACACTACAACCAAACCAGAAATGCAGCGGCAAAGTTAGATTAAAAAACAGAAAAAACGGAGCCGTTATCCTAAAAAAAGATTCAGCCACCATCAACAAGCACATGAGCGAGGGATTTTTCAGCCGGGCATTCCACATGTATGTCGACGGTTTCCGGTCAATGACCGTGGGACGTCGGCTGTGGGCCATCATCATCATCAAGCTGGTGATTCTCTTCGCCATATTCAGGCTGTTCTTTTTCCCCGACATACTGAAGGAGAACTATGACAACGACCGCGACCGTGCGGCCGCCGTGCGCCATGCACTGTCGCAGCCTGCTCCCGCAAGCCATCCGGCCGAAAATAATTAACCATACAGAATAACAACCAAACACTCCGACCATGGAAGATCTTCTCAGCACCATTGACTGGTCGCGCGGACAATTCGCCCTGACGGCCATAGTTCACTGGCTTTTCGTGCCGCTCACCATCGGGCTTTCGCTCATTGTGGGCATCATGGAAAGCATCTATCTTAAAACCGGCCTCGAACGCTGGAAAAAAATCACAAAATTCTGGATGCTCCTTTTCGGCATCAACTTTGCCTGCGGCGTGGCCACCGGCATTATTCTCGAATTCGAATTCGGCACAAACTGGAGCAATTACTCATGGTTCGTGGGCGACATTTTCGGCGCCCCGCTGGCCATCGAAGGCATCGTGGCGTTCTTCCTTGAATCCACTTTCATCGCCGTGATGTTCTTCGGATGGAACCGCGTCAGCAAGGGGTTCCATCTGGCCTCCACCTGGCTCACCGCAGCGGGTGTGTGCCTGTCGGCCTACTGGATTCTGGTGGCCAACGCCTGGATGCAGTATCCGGTCGGAATGGAATTCGATCCCGCACAGATGCGCAACGTGATGGTATCGTTCGCCGATGTGGCCCTGTCGCCCGTGGCAGTCAACAAGTTCTTCCACACAGTGCTTTCCGGATGGGTGCTCGGCGCCGTGTTCGTAGTTGGCGTGAGCTGCTGGTTCCTCTACAAGAAAAGCAACATATCCCTTGCCAAGGACTCGATGAAAGTGGCATCATGGGTAGGTCTGGCCGGCATTGTGCTGACCATCTGGACCGGCGACGGCTCGGCCGTTCAGGTTGCCAAAGTGCAGCCCATGAAACTGGCTGCCATGGAGGGTCTGTACGACGGTTCCCGCGGGCAGTCGCTTGTGGCATTCGGCATAATCAACCCGTCAAAGGAACGCACCGACGACAAGCCTGCCATACTCGGAGAGATAGCCATCCCCAAAGGGCTGTCCATACTTGCCAACCATGATGCCGACAGCTTTGTGCCGGGCATCAACGACCTCATCAACGGCGTTTCGGTGAATGCGCAGGGCGACACCGTCAACACCGTCAGCTATGCCGAACGCATAGAGCGCGGACGCGCTGCCCAGGAGGCGCTGCGCCGCTACGAGGCCGCAATGAAAGCCAACGATTCCGCTGCCATGCAAGCTGCCGAAGCCGACATAAAGGCCGACTTCCAGTTCTTCGGCTACGGATTCCTTTGACAGTGTGGATGAAGCCGTGCCACCGGTGGCACTTACATTCTACGCCTTCCGCGTGATGGTGATGGGCGGCGGCTATCTGCTGCTGTTCTTCGTGGTGATGCTTTTCCTCTGCTATCGCAAGCCTGAGACCATGGAGAAGGGATGGGTGATTTTCTTCGGACTCCTCACCATCCCGGTTGTCTGGCTCGTGAGCGAGGCCGGATGGGTCACAGCCGAAATGGGACGTCAGCCCTGGACAATCGAGGGGCTTCTCCCCACCCGCGCTGCAATCAGCGCCATATCGGCAGGTTCTGTGCAGCTCACATTCTGGATGTTCGTGGTGGTGTTCATCGGCCTGCTTGTGGCTGAAGTGAGCATCATGACACGCGAAATTGCCAAAGCTTCGCGCCGCGACATCCTCGCCGACAACGACTGAAGCCGGTCACTACCCCATTATCTTTCCTCAAACCTCTAATTTTCAACTGAAACCGATATGGAAGCATTACAAATATACTGGTGGCTGGTGATTTCGCTGCTTGGCGGACTGCTCGTGTTCCTGCTCTTCGTGCAAGGAGGCCAGACCATGATTTGGAACACCCGCAATCCCAAACTGAAAACACTCCTTGTCAACGCCCTCGGCCGCAAATGGGAACTGACATTCACCACGCTGGTGGTGTTCGGCGGAGCATTCTTCGCATCATTCCCGCTCTACTACTCCACCAGCTTCGGGGGTGCCTATTGGCTCTGGATGCTCATTCTGCTGAGCTTCATACTGCAGGCAGTGAGCTATGAATTCCGGTCGAAACCGGGCAATGTGCTTGGTCAGACCACCTACGACATTTTCCTGCTCATCAACGGATTCGTAGGCTGTGTGCTGCTCGGCGTGGCCGTGGGGATGCAGTTCTTCGGCGCAGACTTCGAGGTGTCGCGCCAAAGCATACTCGACGCAGCATCGCCCGTGATCTCCACATGGAATCCGCAGCACGGCTGGGAGCAGATTTTCTCCATAAAGAACCTCCTGCTCGGCGTGGCCGTATATTTCCTGGCACGCACCATGAGCGCACTGTTCTTCGGCATGTCCGTGCGCACCACCGACGGCTCCAAATTTCCGGCCGACATGCGTGCAAAGACACTCATCAACGGCACCATCTTCGTGCTCTTCTTTCTGGCATTCCTGTTCGCACTCTTCATGAGCCCCGGATATGCTATGGAGGCTGACGGTCTTGTGGTGGCAGTACCATACAAATATTTCTTTAACTTCATCGACCTGTGGTGGATAGGCGCCACATTCCTCATCGGTGTGCTGCTCGTGCTTTTCGGCATCATCAACACCACCCTCCTCAAAGGAAGCTTCAAGGCCGGGTTCTGGATCACAGGCGTAGGCGTGGTGCTTGCAGTCACATCGCTGCTGTGCATCAGCGGATACAACAACACCGCTTACCTCCCTTCCACCACACATCCCGAAAGCTCTCTGTTCATCACCAACAGTTCCTCCACCTACTTCACCCTCAAGGTGATGGCGTGGGTCACCGTTCTGCTCCCCGTAGTGATAGGCTACATCGCCTACGTATGGCACAAAATGACATCCAAACCCCTCACCACCGCCGAACTCGACGCCGACGACCACATCTACTGATCACCCGCACTGCTGCACACTCTCATAAGCTCGGATAAACTCTTATAAGCTCTGATAAATCTTATAAGAGCTTATCCGATCTTATCAGAACTTATCAGAGCTTATCAGCATATTCCGATAAAATGCTTTATATTTGCACGTAACCCACCTTAAATCCAACGCCATGGCCAACAGATTCTTAAAGATTAGCGGAGATTACACAAACTGGAACATTTATCGTAAATCTGTCATCATAAGTGATGTGACTGAAATGTTTATCAGGAGGGCGATGGAGAGTAACACCCGCACGTCAGACCAAATGAGACAGGCGGCACGTTCCTGCAAACAAAACATTGTTGAAGGAATCAGTGATTCTACGGTGTCAGTTGAAATGTGCATAAAATTGTTGGGTGTAGCACGCGGGTCTGCCCGTGAACTCCGCGAAGACTATGGCGATTTTCTCCGCCAACATGACATGGTGGTATGGCAAAAAGAGGACGAGCGAGCACAACGCACACGCTCATATTGTGTGCATAATGATAATCCGGCGGAGTTTGTTGCAAAGTGCAAGGAACGAAATAACGAAACTGTTGCCAACATCATGCTCATTCAGCTTTATCAGATTGACTCTATGCTTGCAGGAGCGCTTAAACGCATAGAAGCTGATTTTTTAGCGTCAGGTGGGGTGCGGGAATCCATGTCGCAAGCACGCCGCAACCAACGTGGCTACTAATCAAAACTAAGATGGTGATAACATGATAAGTTCTGATAAACTCTGATAAGCTCGGATAAGCTCTTATAAGAATTATCCGAATTTATCAGAACTTATCCGAATTTATCCGAGCTTATCCGAGTTTATCCGAGCTTATCCGAATTTATCAGAACTTATCCGAGCTTATCAGAGCTTATCCGAGTTTATCAGAACTTTATAAATCCAATGGAATTTCGTAAATTTGTGGGTTGAATGTCACGGATATCATGACATTCAACCCGCAATCTTTTTTTATCCTTCACCACAGTGATTTCTACCGACACAAACAATAATAATTGCCCGAAACGGATTGCAATCCTGGGCTCCACAGGGTCAATCGGCACGCAGACACTGCAAGTAATCGCCGAGTACCCCGACCGATTCAGACCTACCCTGCTCGTTGCCGGCCGGAAGGTCGACACGCTCATTCAGCAGGCCATAAAATGGCGTCCGCAGATGGCAATCATAGCAGATGAAAGCCTTTACTGGAAGCTACGCGACGCACTTGAGCCGCTCGGCATAGCCACTGCGGCCGGCCAGGAAGCCATCGACAACGCTATGGAATCGGACTGCTTTGACACTGTAGTGACAGCCACCGTGGGCTACAGCGGCCTGGCACCCACCATGCGCGCAATCAAGGCCGGAAAGGACATTGCCCTTGCCAACAAGGAGACCATGGTGGTGGCCGGTGAACTTGTCACCGAAGCCCTGCGCCACAGCCCCTCGCGCATCATGCCTGTCGACTCCGAGCATTCCGCAATCTATCAATGTCTTGTGGGGGAAGACTCCTCACGGGTGCGCCGCCTCATCATCACAGCTTCAGGCGGACCGTTCCGCAATCACACTCAGGCGCAGCTCAACTCAGTGACCATGCGCGATGCCCTCCATCACCCCAACTGGTCGATGGGCGCGAAAATCACCATCGATTCGGCCACGATGGTCAACAAGGCCTTCGAGATAATCGAGGCACGCTGGCTGTTCGACATGGCTCCGGAGAAGATTTCGGCCATTGTGCATCCCCAGTCCATTGTGCATTCAATGGTGGAATTCGTTGACGGCGCAGTAAAAGCCCAGCTCGGCGTCCCTGACATGCGTCTGCCCATCCGCTACGCACTCGGCGAGGCCACCCGTCTGGCCACATCCGACTCGCCGCTGACGCTCGCACACCTGACACAACTAACCTTCGAGGCGCCCGACACCACCCGTTTCCCCGGCATCAAGCTCGGACATTACGCTCTTGAGCGCGGTGGCACCACCGCCTGCATCATCAATGCGGCAAATGAGGTTGCCGTAGATGCGTTCCTGCACGAGCGCATCGGCTTCACACGCATATACACGCTCATCACCGAGGCTCTCGAAGCCATGCCGATGGTGACCAACCCCACGCTCGACGACTATGTTGAAGTGAACGCAGCAACCCGCCGGTTTGTGCAAAACCTTATTGAGAAATAACGCCTGTTTTTCTGCATCCTGCCGCAGATTTCACAGGTTCCAATAACAGACCAAACACCCCGATTATAACAGATGGAAACATTCCTCATAAAAGCCCTGCAGCTCATAGTGGCGCTGTCGCTCCTGGTGTTCATCCATGAGCTCGGTCACTTCCTGTGGGCCAGAGTGTTCAAGATACGCGTTGAAAAGTTCTATCTTTTCTTCAACCCATGGTTCTCGCTTGCAAAATGGAAGCCGAAGAACAGCGACACCACCTACGGCATCGGCTGGCTTCCTCTCGGAGGCTACGTAAAAATAGCCGGAATGATAGATGAGTCGATGGACCGCGAACAGATGGCGCAGCCGGCCAAAGACTGGGAGTTCCGCTCCAAACCTGCATGGCAGCGGCTGCTTGTGATGACCGGAGGCGTAATCAACAACTTCCTGCTGGCCATCATCATCTACGCCGGCATAGCATGGTACTGGGGAGAAAAGACCATCCCCTTCCAGAATGCTTACGAAGGGATGGACTTCACCGAAGCTGCCCAATCCTTGGGATTCAAAAACGGCGACATACTCCTTGAAGCCGACGGCCAGACCATCGACTCGCGCAACCGTTCGGCCCTATACAACATGCTGGAGGCCGACAAGGTGACGGTGCTGCGTAACCACACCGACACCGTGACAATCGACATCCCCGACGGGATTGTGGCACGGCTGCCGCAGAACGACCCTTTCATGGCCTACCGTCTGCCGGTGTTCGTCAAGCAGGTGATGCCCGGTGAAGCTGCCGCCAAGGCAGGACTGGCCGAGGGCGACCGCATCATATCCGTTGGAGATACACCCACCCCATCATACACCGAGCTTGCCCCCGCATTGCTCGCACATAAGAGCCAGCCAACCGAAATAGGCCTCCTGCGCGGCACCGACACCATCACGACCACCGCCACTCCCACCGAAAACGGCAAACTCGGCTTCGGCCTGATGGCGCCCATGGAGGTGTTCAAGTGCGACACCACACAGTACAACGTCCTGCAGGCCATACCCATCGGAGCCTCAAACGGCACAGAGATGCTTGTGTCGTATGTAGGTTCGCTCAAACACATCTTCACAAAGGAGGGTGCTGAAAGCATCGGTGGCTTCGGCGCAATCGGCAACCTCTTCCCCGCCAAATGGAACTGGCGGACCTTCTGGGAGATGACTGCATTTCTGTCAATCATCCTGGCGTTCATGAACATAATCCCCATTCCGGCGCTCGACGGCGGCCATGTGGCATTCCTGCTGTGGGAAGTGGTCACACGCCGGAAGCCCTCGGAAAAGTTTCTGGAATACGCACAGATGGCCGGGATGTTCCTGCTTTTCGCGCTGCTTATCTACGCTAACTCAAACGACATATACCGCTTCCTCATAAAATAAACCGAGATTATGAGCTATCAGACATTGCGTTTAAAACGCGGCAAGGAGGAATCGCTCGACCGCTTTCACCCCTGGGTGTTTTCCGGCGCACTGGCCGAACCTCTGCCCGACGGGCTTGAAGAGGGCGACACCGTGGCGGTGGAAACCTCCAACGGCCGTCTCGTCGGCGTGGGACACTTCCAGATAGGAAGTATCGCCGTACGCATCCTCGACTTCGCCGCAACAGAGATAAATGCGGAATTTTTCCGTTCGCGCCTCCTGCAGGCCCTCCGCCTACGTCAGGCCCTGCAGCTGGCTCGGCCCGACAACAACGCCTACCGACTGGTGCATGGCGAGGGCGATTTTCTGCCAGGACTTGTTGTCGATGTCTACGGTCCGACCGCTGTGCTTCAGGCACATTCGCCCGGCATGCACTTCGCACGCCAGACCATTGCCGAACAGATTGTGGCACTCCCTGAACTGGGCGTGCGCAACGTTTACTACAAATCGGAGACCACACTCCCATATAAAGCCCATCTGGATGCCCGCAACGACTATCTCATAGGAAGCATGGAGACCTCCGTGGCCACCGAAAACTCCCTGCAGTTCAACATCGACTGGCTGCGCGGGCAGAAAACCGGCTTCTTCCTCGACCAGCGCGACAACCGGGCGCTGCTGCAGCACTATTCGCAGGGGCGCAGGGTGCTCAACATGTTCTGCTACACAGGCGGATTCTCCGTCTATGCACTCCGCGGAGGCGCATCGCTGGTGCATTCGGTGGACTCCTCCGAAAAGGCCATCACGCTCACCGATGCCAATGTGGAGCTTAATTTCACTGGCGACAGCCGCCACAAATCATATGCCGAGGATGCATTCAAGTTCCTCGACAACATGGCACCGGACGCCTACGACCTCATCGTGCTCGACCCGCCGGCATTCGCCAAGCACCGGAGCGCACTGCGCAATGCCTTGCGCGGCTATCAGCGCCTCAACGCAAAGGCTTTCGAGAAGATAGCCAAAGGGGGAATCCTGTTCACATTCTCCTGCTCGCAGGCCGTAAGCCGCGAACAGTTCCGTCTGGCCGTGTTCTCGGCAGCCGCACAAAGCGGACGCCGCGTGCGCATACTGCATCAGCTCACGCAGCCGGCCGACCATCCCGTCAACATTTATCACCCCGAGGGAGAATACCTCAAAGGGCTTGTGCTTTATGTAGAATAACACCTCCCGACCTGTCTCACCCCAAAAGGCATTACGCCATAAATTCCCACTCTCAAAATGAACCTACGAACAATCTTGGCGGCCACACTCACCGCCGGCTCACTTTCAGCCATGGCCAATTTCACCGACCCCAACAATCCGTCGGGCACCGTTGTCGACCGTTTCGCCGACATCGAAGTTCTGCGCTACACCGTGCCCGGATTCAACGAGCTGACACTCGACCAGAAAAAATTCGTCTATTTCCTCACCGAAGCCGCACTTGCCGGCCGCGATATACTCTGGGACCAGAACGGACGTTACAACCTTGCCCTCCGTCAGCTTCTCGAAGCCGTCTATCAGAATTACACCGGCAACCGCAACGACCCACAGTTCAAGGCCTTCGAAAAATATCTGAAACAGGTGGAATTCGGCAACGGCGCCTACCACCACTACTCCACCGACAAGTTCACACCGGAATTCAACCGACACTGGTTCTCCAAACAGCTTGGTGACCTTGACAAATCGCAGCCCGAACTTATGCAGCAGCTCAAACCCGCGATGCCCGGCATCATGCGCCTCATATTCGACCCCGCCTTCCTTGCCAAACGCGTAAACCAGGCCGAAGGTGCCGACATCATCGTCACATCGGCCAACAACATGTATGAGGGCGTGACCCAGAAAGAAGTCGAGGATTATTTCAACGCAATCAAAGATCCCAACGACCCCACTCCGGTTTCCTACGGTCTGAACACCAAAGTGGTAAAACGCGGCGACAAGGTGGTTGAACTCCCCTACATGGTTGGCGGCCTCTATTCGCCGGCCATCGAGCGGATTGTTGAGAATCTTGAAAAGGCACTCCCCTACGCCGAGACCCTCGAACAGAAAATCCATTGAGGAACTCATCCGCTACTACTGCACCGGCGACCTCAAGGCATTCGACGAATACTCCATCCTCTGGGCCGGCGACACCACCCCTGTTGTGGATTTCGTCAACGGATTCATCGAAAGCTACGGCGACCCCCTCGGCATGACAGGCTCATGGGAATCGATTGTTAACTTCAAGAACCAGGCGGCTTCACACCGCACGGAGATAGTATCGTCCAACGCACAGTGGTTTGAGGACCATTCGCCTGTCGATCCACGTTTCCGCAAACCGCATGTGAAAGGTGTGAGCGCCAAGGTTATCAACGCCGCCATCCTTGCCGGCGACGCCTACCCCTCAACACCCATCGGCATCAACCTGCCCAATTCCAACTGGATCCGCGCCGCACACGGTTCGAAATCGGTGACCATCGAGAACATCACCCAGGCCTACGACGACGCTTCGCACGGCAACGGTTTCAACGAGGAGTTCGTGATTGACGAACCCACTCGCGAGCTGTTCGACAAATACCTCTTCATCACCGACAACCTCCACACCGACCTGCACGAATGCCTCGGCCACGGTTCCGGCCAGCTGCTGCCAGGAGTCGACCCCGACGCTCTCAAGGCTCACGGTTCCACACTGGAAGAGACCCGCGCCGACCTGTTCGCGCTCTACTATCTCGCCGACCCGAAACTGCTTGAACTCGGCCTGCTCGACAACCCCGACGCCTACAAGGCCGAATACTACAAGTACATGCTCAACGGCCTCATGACCCAGCTCATGCGTATCGAGCCGGGCAAGGATGTGGAGGAAGCCCACATGCGCAACCGCAAACTCATTGCCGAATGGGCGCTCGAGCACGGCACGAACGACAACGTGGTGGAAATGGTGAAACGCGACGGCAAAACCTACATACAGATCAACGACTACAAGCGCCTGCGCGAGCTTTTCGGCGAACTTCTCGCTGAGATACAGCGCATAAAGAGCGAAGGCGACTATGCCGCCGGAGCAGCGCTTGTGGAAAAATATGCAGTGAAAGTGGATCCTGCGCTTCACAAGGAGGTGCTCGACCGCTACGCAACACTCAACATCGCCCCCTACAAGGGATTTGTAAACCCCGTTTACACCCCTGTGACCGATGCTGACGGCAATATTACCGACATCACCGTTACCTACACCGAGGACTACCTGCCGCAGATGTTCCGCTACTCGAAGGATTACTCTCCCCTCACAAAATAAGACAAGTCTAAGTCACAAGTTAATTATAACCCTAAAATACATCCCGAAACATGGATCTTTTCGATAAAATTTCCGACGATATCAAAAAGGCGATGCTCGCACGCGACGCCGTCCGCCTCGAATCACTCCGCGGCATCAAGAAAGAATTTCTCGAAGCCAAGACTGCCAAAGGTTCCGACGGTACTCTGCCTGACGAAAAGGCTGTGCAGATTCTCTCCAAGATGATCAAGCAGCGCAAGGAAAGCGCCGAGATCTACACTCAGCAGAACCGTCCGGAACTGGCCGAGGCCGAGCTTGCTCAGGCAGCCGTAATCGAGGAATACATGCCCAAGCAGCTTTCCGACGAAGAACTCACCGCAGCCCTGCGTGAAATCATAGCCCGAGTGGGCGCCACCTCCCCCAAGGAGATGGGCAAGGTGATGGGGGTAGCCTCAAAAGAGCTGGCAGGTAAAGCCGAGGGCCGCGCCATCTCGGCCAAAGTCAAAGAGCTCCTCGCCTGATTCCACCCCCTTCATCCCCCTTTCACAAATCTTATAAACACCAACTACAGCATGCGCTGTGTCAGACAACCTCTGCACAGCGCATGTTTTTTATTCGGCAGCTCCTTACTCGATAACAAGCCCCCTTCCATCATCTTTACCATCATCTTTAAACCGAAATAATTTTGAAGTGTTATACAAATGCACTACATTTGCACTATTATATAACCTGATTATGAATACCGCATCATCCATACGCAAACAAACATCTTTTCGCCTCAGCGAAGATCTGCTTGCCCGGCTCCAGACCGAGGCAAAACGACATAACCGCAGTTTAAACAACCTGGTTGAAAGTGTTCTAATGGCATTCGTTGCATCAAATCCCAATAAGACAACCCTTGCTGCCATGAAGGAGGCAGAAACATCCAACGCCCTTGAAACACTTGATTTACAGAACTTCCGCAGTTTTGTCGACTCTCTATGAACACACTTAAACTAACCTCCCAATTCAAAAAGGACCTTAAACGATATAAGCATAAGCCGGATGTTATCGACAGGCTCGAAATAATCCTGCAACTGCTGGCAAAGGGGAAAGCTATTCCGCAAGAAAACAGGCCACATGTGCTTACCGGTAATTACAAGGGCTACATGGAATGTCATGTAGAGAACGACACATTATTGATTTGGTGGGATAAAGACGCTGATATAATCAAACTCATCCGTTTCGGCACTCATTCTGAACTTTTCTGAATCCTCTCCACAGGTATGGCAACACAAATAATTGGAGACGGATGAACAAAGGGGAAATCGGGAGCGTTCTGACAGAAAGTAACAGTGAGGATTTAAAGAGCATTCATGCCTGACGAAAGAATGCAGGCATTTGATGGCTCTGGCGAATCCATGAATTTCAACAACCAATAACTTCTCTCAGGATGAAATTAGGAAAGCTTCTGGCCGCCGCTCTGCTCACAGTGGCAGTGGCGTTTTCGGCATCGGCACGCGATGAATATCTCCGCGACTCAAGCTCGCTTCCCAAAGCGGCACAATCAACATTAAGCAAGAATTTCAAGGCCAAGGTAAGCCTGATAAAGGTAGACAAGAGTTTCGGCCGTATCGATGAGTACGACGTTGTGCTCACCGACGGCACCGAAATATCGTTCGACCGTCAGGGTAACTGGAAAGAGGTGGAGACCGCCGCACAAAAGTCCGTACCATCGGCCTTCGTTCCTGCCGCAGCCCAGCGTTATGTGAAAAATCAGCACAAGGGACAGCATATCGTAGGAATTGAACGCACACGCGGAGGCTATGATGTGGAACTGTCGAACGGCATCGACATAAAATTCAACGACGCGGGATCATTCGTGAAATACGATGACTGACAACCTGCCGTTGTCCACGCTCCCACATATCTAAGAATTAATAACACAACCGGCAATGCGGATGGTAATCTCCAACGCATTGCCGGTTGCTCTTTGTAAAATCATTAATTCACCGGTCTCACTTTGCGGCCGCCGCCGGACGCAGGTAGAGACGGTAATCCTTGATGGCGTGGGGAGCGCCGGATTCAGCACGCGGCAGAATCTCGACGCCTGCCACAGTTTCGTCCGAGCCAAGGTCAAGCACAAGCGAATGTGGGAATTTGTCGTGCTTGGAGGTCTGCCAATAGGTGGATTCCTGCAGGTCATACACTTTGTCGCCGGTGCGGTTCACACCATAGGTATCCTCGCTGTCGGCATACACTACGGTCCACGGTTCGCGCGACAGACGTTTGCCGTCGGCGCCGAGCGCATACATCTCGGCCACAGCCACGCGGTCACCGCCGTCCTGAGCCGACAGGGCCTCAAGAATCAGATAGCGGCCTTTGGCTGGATTAGCAAACCGGATGGTCTGCCAGCCGTTGCCGGGAGTTGCCGAACCTTCGGCCACTGCCTTGGCTCCTTCCATCAGTTTCTTGGCCAGACGGCTGTTCTCCCCCGCTCCGGGCGCCGTCTGCTGCAGCATGTTGAGAATCGGCTCACGATGGCCTTTCACTGTGGTGGCACGAGGACCGACAATATCGAACACCACAATCTCGTTCTCACCCTTCTTCAGCCAGCAGCCAGGAGTGTATAGGGTCTGCTGCGGACCGATTTCCCAAATGCGGCCGAGGGGATGACCGTTGACGTAAACCAGACCTTTCCCCCATGTGCTGAAATCGAGGAATGTATCGGCAGGCTTCTTTACGTTGAACACACCACGATAAACACCGGGCACACGGTGACCGTCGGCATCGATGAGCGATTTTACCGGCTCGAAATTCATCGAAGCGTAAAATTCCAGCTCATCGGGAAGCGGGAACACTTCCCAGTTCTTCATGTCGCACACGAACGGGCGTCCGTCATGCATGGCTGTGAGCTGCACACCGCCCACAATTCCCTTGAAGTCCTTGATGGCACGGCCGAAATTGATGCGGCCCATAGCCTCTACAAGAATGTCGAGAGTGGCACCCTTGCGCACGGCCGGCAGACGCATCTCGCGTTCGTTCACGCGGCGGTCGAGCTTACCGATGTATTTACCGTCAACAAATACCTGTGCATAGTCGTGGGCATCAAGCTTGAGCACGCCACCTTCGGGAAGCGAGGGGAGTGTGGTGCGGTAAAGGATGCTGCCGAAACCCTGATTGTACTCCTCCATGGTTTTCACCTCCTCGTCCGACACCGCCGCAGGCAGATTGGCCATAAGCGGAGCCACTTCGGCAAGAGTGAATTCGTCAATCGAGGTCACAGGATACTCGGCCGGCATCTTGGGCAGTTTCTTGCCGCCGTCGGCATACTTCTGCAGGGTTTCGCGGAGCGCCATGTACTTGGGTGTGTAATGGCCGGCCTCATTGATGGGGGCATCATAGTCGTAGCTGGTCACGTCGGGAGCGAATCCGGGCGAGTTGGCACCGGCCCAGTGTCCCCAGTTGGTTCCGCCGTGAGTCATATAGAGGCTGAACGAGATGCCTTTCGACAGCATTTCGTCGATGCCGGCAATCATGTCGGCGGCAGGACGGGTCTCATGGTTGGCGCCCCATTTGTCAAACCATCCGCTCCAGAACTCGGAGCACATCAGCGGGGAATCGGGACGCAGCTCCTTCAGACGGGCGAACTGCTGGTCTATGTCGGCGCCTGTGCCGAAATTCATGGTCCAGATCAGGTCGTCCAGACCATTGAGGGTGAAATTGCTGGCCCAGTCACACTGGAACATCTGCACATCCTCGCCGAAATTGCGGCGGAGCATGTCGCGGATGGTGGCCACATATTCCTTATCCTCGCCATAAGCACCATATTCGTTCTCAACCTGCACCATGATGATCGGGCCGCCGTCCTTTGCGGTGAGCCCTTCCACCTGCTTGGCCACCTCCTTCTGGAAGAGGTCGACGCGTTCAAGGAAATAGGGGTCGCTTTCGCGCAGACGGATATCCTTTTTCTGCAGCAGCCACCAGGGCAGACCGCCCATCTCCCATTCGGCGCACACATAGGGGCCGGGGCGCAGAATCACGTTCATGCCGTTGTCGCGGCACAGACGCACAAATTCGCCGAGGTCGTTCTGCCCGGTGAAATCGAATTCGCCCGGTTTCGGCTCATGCGCGTTCCAGAACACATAGAGGCACACGGTGTTCATGCCCAGCGCCTTGGTCTGTTTGATGCGCTGGTCCCAGTAGGGACGCGGAATGCGGGGGTAGTGAAGCTCGGCAGCCTTCACCACGTGAGGCTGGCCGTTGAGCAGGAATGTGCCCTTTCCGGCTACAAATGTTACCGGGGCATTTTTCGGCGATTTATCCGCCGAATGTGCGGCAAAAGGGTGCGCGAACACCGCAGAAGCGAGCGCCAGGCCCTTCACCGCTTGGATTATACCAGATTTTTTCATGGGATGGAATTGTTAGGTAAGTAGCAATTTTGACAATCCGCCGACATCAGTGGCACATGAAGTCTGATTTTCAGGGGCCGCTTGTCAGCATTTGGATTACAAAATTAATGAATTTTATGGGGAAATTTGTAATTTTGTGTTCCAAAACAGAAACCAACAAAATTTCACCCAAGGATGCTTACTCTTCAACAGATAAAAGCTGACCCGGCCAAGACGATTGAACGTCTGGCCATCAAAGGGTTCGATGGCAAAGAGCCCATCGCGAAAGTTCTGGAGCTGGACAACCTGCGCCGCTCCCTCCAGCTCGACAACGACAATCAGGCGGCCGAACTCAACCGGCTCGCCGCTTCAATAGGTGCCCTGATGAAGCAGGGCAAGCGCGAGGAAGCCGAGGAAGCCAAGGCCAAGGTGAGCGCGCTCAAGGAGAACCAGAAAAGCATCGCAGCACGTCTGGCCGAGGTGGAACAGGAGCAGCACGTTCTCCTCACCACCATCCCCAACCTCCCCTGCGACATGGTGCCCGCAGGCACTTCCGCCGCCGACAATGTGGTTGAAAAGACCGGTGGCCCAATGCCCGATCTTCCCGCCGACGCACTTCCCCACTGGGAACTTGCAAAGAAATACAACCTCATCGACTTCGACCTCGGCGTGAAAATCACCGGTGCCGGATTCCCTGTATATATAGGTAAAGGCGCCCGCCTGCAGCGTGCCCTCATCCAGTTCTTCCTTGATGAAGCCAACGCCGCCGGCTACACCGAAATCGAACCTCCCTATGTGGTCAATGAAGCTTCGGCCTACGGCACAGGGCAGCTCCCCGACAAGGAGGGTCAGATGTACCACTGCGAGGTGGACAACCTCTACCTCATCCCCACAGCCGAAGTGCCTGTGACCAACATCTACCGCGACGTGATTCTCAGCGCCGACGAGCTCCCCAAAAAGAACTGCGCCTACTCGGCATGCTTCCGCCGCGAAGCCGGAAGCTACGGTAAGGATGTGCGCGGCCTCAACCGCCTGCACCAGTTCGACAAGGTTGAGATTGTTCGCATCGAGAAGCCCGAGAACTCTTATGCCGCACTCGAGGAGATGAAAGATCACGTGCAGGGCTTGCTTGAAAAGCTCGGCCTCCCCTGGCACATCCTGCGCCTGTGTGGCGGCGACATGAGCTTCACATCGGCCATCACCTTCGACTTCGAGGTGTGGAGCGCTGCCCAGGAGCGCTGGCTCGAGGTATCGTCGGTTTCAAACTTCGAGACCTATCAGGCCAACCGCCTCAAATGCCGCTACCGCGACGCCGACAAGAAAACCCGCCTCTGCCACACCCTCAACGGTTCGGCCCTGGCTTTGCCCCGCATTGTGGCCGCCCTGCTCGAAAACAACCAGACACCGCAGGGAATCGTGGTGCCCGAATGCCTCCGCAAATACACCGGCTTCGACATCATCGACTGAAACCGACAGAACTCATAAAAGGCTGCGCCTCACGTGGAATTCCACGTGAGGCGCAGCCTTTTATCTACTTTAGCTATAATATCTACCTTAGCTACAATAGCTACATTAGCTACAATAGCTATTTTAGCTATAATAGCTATTTCAGCTATCTTAGCTATAATTCCCGGTTACTCCGCGGCCACACCCTGCTCGAGGATAGCGCCCGTGGCCGGGTCAAGCACCACATAAAGCGGTGCCTTGCGGTTGGTGAATGAATTGGGGTTCAGGCCATACACCACTCCGAACTGTGCGAATTCCTCATCGCGGTCGGCATAGGTGCGGCCATCGTAGCTCACGGCCACCGAAGCCATGCCCGGGATGCAGTAAGCGAATCCGTTCTTGGGGAACACCAGCTGCTGCCCCTTCTCGTTGACAGGCATCTCGCCGCGCTGGGTCACCTCCACATCTATATATACCGGCTCGCCGGAAAGGTCGTTGGCATCCACGATGCCGTCCACCGGCGATATGCGCGCCAGCACCTTGTGCTTGATGTCGCCCTCGGGGCAGAGGTTGAATGTGGCCACATCGGTGCTCACCGCGGTAGTACCCACAAACATGGCCATCAGAGCCTTTTCCTGAGCCTCCAGATTGTCGAGCATCAGCTGCAGCGATTTGCCGTCGGGGGGCATCTGTTCGGCCTGACCTGAAATGAGGTCGGCACGGGTCTGGCGGATGGCAAACAGCGCAGAAGCTGCAAGCTCAGCACGTTTTGCCGTCGACTGGCTCTGCATCATCTCCTCGCTCACCACCTGGCGGGCGGCCGGGGTCTCGAGCGGGGTGGGTGGCGCAGGCTGTGCCTCAGGAAGCGTAACAGTCTCCGCCGGTGCCACCTTTGTGGTGTTCACCGCCAGAGGCACATTGGCCGAAGAGAGCATCATATAGGCGTCTGTTCCCGATTTTAACTGCACGGCATAGCGCTGGTCGGCATCGGGCAGTCCGAATGTCGACACCACAGCCGATTTCAGCGTGGCCGTGCGCGATTCCTTGGTGACGGGGTCGTTGATGTTCAGATATTTCTTGGCATACTTATAGAACTCACCAGGCTTCTTTACGGTGATCTCAGCCTCGAGAGTCACCGACAGGTTGGTCACCGGCAGCGTGTAGACCAAGGCATAATCGTTGGCTTTCGTCACCGAAAGGCGCGTTGTATTCTGGGCATAAGCCGCCGACGCACCGCATCCGGCGGCGACGGCACCTATAAGCAGGGCTTTATAAATCGGATTCATAACAGGTCGTGGTTTGGAGGCAAATTTTCTGGGCTCTTCATCTGTTTTTCGGGGTCAGGTCACTTCATGGTTTCCTTGATGGCGCGGCCTATGTTGGCGGCAATGTCGCCGGCCACAACGCCGTACTCCCCTTCATCGGCGGCGGCAAGTTCGCCGGCTACCCCATGAATATAAACAGCTATGAGCGATGCAAGTTCAGCAGGATAACCCTGTGCGAGCATAGCAAGGAGCACTCCGGTGAGCACATCGCCGCTGCCAGCCGTGGCCATGGCGGGAGTACCCGACGAATTGAAATACACCTTGCTGTCCGGGCGCACGATGGCCGTGTAGTGCCCCTTCAGGATGATGAACACGTTGTAGTATTTCGCCATCTCAATGGCCTTGCGCAGACGCGCCTCGGCCGAAGGCTGGGGGCCGAACAGGCGGTCGAACTCGCCGGCATGCGGGGTGAGGATGCTGAGCACGGGGATGGTGTTGAGCATGGCCGGTTTCAGAGCAATGCAGTTCAGTGCGTCGGCATCGAGCACCACCGGCTGGTTGGCCGAGGCCAGAAAATCCTCCAGTGCCTTCACCGTCAGTTCGTTTGTGCCGATTCCGGGGCCGATGGCCACGGCTTTGAAGTCGCGCTCGGGATGAATCTCCACAATGTTCTGCTCACCACGGTTATAGCGGTAAAGCGCCTCCGGCACAGCGGTCTGCAATATTATGTTGCCCCATTTGGGCGCATTCACCGTGAGTTTTCCCACACCGGCGCGCAAGGCTCCGCGGGCGGCCAGCACTGCGGCGCCCATCATGCCGTAGCTGCCGGCATAGAGCACGGCCGAACCGAAGTCGGCCTTCGACGCAAACTCCTTGCGGTGGCGCAGCCGGCGGTGCACATCGCGTTTCTCCACAAGCGAAAAACTGGCCGGAGTGGCCGCAATGGCAGCCTCACTCAGCCCTATGTCGAGCACCTTCCATTCGCCTATCAGCTCGGCGTTGTCGGCAATGAAACTGATGCGCGGAAACTGAATGGCCAGCGTCAGCGTGGCGTGCATTATGTTGCGGTTCACCTTCTGGGGGTTCCAGTCGCCGAACATGCCCGAAGGCACATCGATCGACACCACCGTGGGGTGCTCGTCGTTTATGTTCTGTACCAGCGATTTGAATCCGCCTTTCAGCTCCTCGCGCAGTCCTGAGCCGAACAGTCCGTCGACAACCAGATGGTTTGAGGTGATCTTGGGCATGTTGAAGCGGCTCTGCACCTCGCAGAACGTCAGTTCGGGCACCTCGCGCAGCAGGCGGTCGCGCGAGGCGGCGCAGTCGCCCGACAGTTTGTCGCCACCGATGTTGAAAAGGTAGACCTCGGGGCGGAAGCCGCGCTCCCAAAGCAGCCGCGATGCCGCAAGGGCGTCGGCGCCGTTGTTCCCGGGCCCGGCAAAAACGATGGTGGGCTTGTTGGGGCGCCAGCGGGTGGCAATCTCGCTGGCCACGCCTTCGCCCACACGCTCAATCAGCTCGAGGGGGCTTACCTCCTCGCGCTCGATGGTGGCACGGTCGATGGCGCGTATTTCTTCAGTTGTGAAAAGTTTCATATATCTTATCCGCGGCACGCCGGACATGGCGGCCGCACACTTTTGCAAAATAGAATCCTTGAGGCAAATTTACAAAAAAATAATTCTTTATTGCGCTTACCTCAAAAACATTTCATAATTTTGCGCCAACTAATTTTGCCCGATGAAACAAGTCAGCTATAACGGGCTCACTTTTGAGCCATTCATTGAGAGAGAGAAAATACAGGCCCGCATCCTCGAGCTTGCCCGCGAAATCACCGAGCAGTACCGCGGCCGCCGGCCTTTGCTGGTATGTGTGCTTAACGGCGCATTCCCCTTTGCAGCAGAGCTTTTCCTGAACATCGACACCGATGCCGAAATCTCCTTCATCCGCCTCAAGAGCTACGAAGGCACCTCCAGCACCGGCACCGTGAAGGAAATCATGGGTCTGCACGACGACATCGAGGGGCGCCCCGTCATTCTCGTCGAGGACATCGTGGACACCGGCCAGACCATCAAGCGCCTGGTCGACACCGTAAGCGCCAAGAACCCCGCCGAAGTGAAGATAGCCACACTGCTTTTCAAGCCCGAAAGCCTGCAGTGCGACGTAAAACCCGACTACGTGGGCTTCTCAATCGCCCCGAAATTCATCATCGGTTTCGGTCTGGACCTCGACGGCCTGGCCCGCAACCTTCAGGACATCTACGTGCTGAAAGAACAGGCCGACTGACCTGCGCTCCGGACGCATTGCCCGTCCGCCCCACTTTCCTATCTGTACAATTTCCAGCCAAAAATGAACATAGTGATTTTCGGTGCCCCCGGTAGCGGCAAAGGCACCCAAAGCGAAAAACTTATTGAACGATACGGACTTCACCACATATCCACCGGCGAAGTGCTCCGCGACCACATTGCCCGCAAAACGCCCATCGGGCAGATTGCAAACACCTATATCAAACAGGGACAGCTCATTCCCGACTCCCTGATGATCCGAATCCTCGAGGAGATCATCGACAACGACCCCAAGGCCAAGGACGGCGTGATTCTCGACGGGTTCCCCCGCACCGTGCCTCAGGCCGACGCCCTCAAGCGCCTGTTTGAGCGCCGCGGTCAGAAGCTGCATCACGTCATCGGCCTCGAAGTGCCCGAGGACGAGCTGGTGGAACGCATGATTCTCCGCGGACAGCAGACAGGCCGCGCCGACGACAACCCCGAAACCATCAAGAACCGACTGAAAGTCTATCACGAGAGCACCACTCCCCTGCGCGACTATTATATTAAGGAGGGGAAATACCGCCAGATAAAAGGCACCGGCTCCATCGACGACATCTTCAGCAGCATCGTCACCGCCATCGGCGAAAGCGAGTCATAATTCGGGAGTGCCTCACTGAATTTTTTTGCGCGCCGTGCGCTCAATCCCCCAAAACGGGAGCATGTCGGCAGTTCTCTGCCACATGCTCCCGATGCTTTTTTATTTATAGCACGCCACGCGCTCCGGGTGTCCGGTGGATGTAGGGGCGCGACCTGTCGCGACTGCAGGCGGGAGACACCAAACTAATACCTGATGTAACGGCTTTTTTAAGCTGGGTTGCAGTCGCGACAGGTCGCGCCCCTACTATTAGATGAAAGCATTGTCATGGGGAAATGTGGATTTTCATACGTAGACATTTCGTTTCGGACGACCCATGTAATTGCATTAACTTAATTTTGCATTGTATTTTTAACATGCGATTCCTGCGCGGAAGTTGTGCAATCTGAAAATTATCCCGATATTTGCACCACTACGCAACCCTTACATAAGGAAATCACAAACAAGAACGTAAGAAACTCGTAAACTAATAAACAAGTTAACTTACTTTTTGCTCGGATGGCGCGCATAGTGTTGCGCGCCATCCATCCTTTTTTTCAGCCCGTATGTTATATAACATGTTTTTCCGCTTTGTCAAATGACTAAAAATAAATAAATAATTTTGTACGTGATTCTCTAAAAAAAATGTGTAGACATTCAACAGCACCTTAACAAGTCCGTGAGAACTGGCGCATGCCATTACGCAGCATGTATCCTATTTATCATTGACAGCCAAGTAGCTGCACCATTCACTCAGAGGAGCGAGCACACCGCAGACTGCTGTTGCACCAGCACTGACCAAACCATTGAAAGGACATTGAAATCAAGAAAAAAATCTTACAAGAAATTCATTAATACCAAAACTATTTTAAATGAAACATTCACAAACAGGAATCGCCAGGAAAATATTTTTCCTGCTGATCGGTCTGCTCTTCACCGTTGGTGTGAACGCGCAGACAATCGCCGTGAGCGGTACGGTCACCGACCCTACAGGTGAACCGCTGATCGGTGCAAGCATCCTTGCCCAAGGCACATCGACAGGCACATCGACCGACATCGACGGACACTACACCATCAATGTCGCTTCCAATGCCACCCTCGTATTCTCGTACGTGGGCTACGACCCTCAGACAGTCGCTGTCAAGGGTCAGACCACAATCAACGTGACCTTGCAGGAAAACTCCGTGATGCTCAACGAAGTTGTGGCAATCGGTTACGGTACAGTCAAGAAATCCGACGCCACCGGTTCGGTAGCTGTCATCAAGCCTGACGAAGTGGAAGCCGGTCTGGCAACCTCCGTTCAGGACATGCTCGTGGGTCAGACCCCGGGTGTTGTGGTAACCCAAAGCGGCGGCCCCGAAGGTGCAGCCAACATCCGCATCCGTGGCGGTTCCTCACTGAGCGCCAGCAACGACCCCCTCATCGTGCTCGACGGTGTGCCCCTGTCGGCCAACAGCGTTCAGGGTATGTCGAACCCCTGGCAATGATCTCGCCCGAGAACATCGAGAAAGCATGACCGTCCTCAAGGACGCCTCCGCCACCGCCATCTACGGTGCACGCGCATCTAACGGTGTGATCATCGTAACCACCAAGAAAGGTCAGTCAGGCAAGCCTCAGGTAAGCTTCTCGGCCAACATGTACGTGAACACTGCCCGCAAGACATGGAAGGCGATGGATGCCAACACTTTCATCTCTACCCTGAAAGCACAGAGCACCTATACCGTCGCCGACCACGGCATCTTCCTGGGTGACACCAATACAGACTGGCAGGACGAAGTGCTCCGGAGCCGGATACGAGGCAGTTTGCACTTGGCGCCGTGGCCGAGACAATGGAAGGCGCCATGCGTCCGGGGCATTTCAACGGCGTGGCCCAGGTGGTGAGCAAGCTGTTTGCCATGGTTGAGCCTACACGAGCCTATTTCGGTGAAAAGGATTTCCAGCAGATTGCCGTCATACGGAAGATGGTTCAGTTCGAGGGCTTTGATATCGAGATTGTGGATTGCCCGATATGCAGGGAATCCGACGGTCTTGCCATGAGCAGCCGCAACACCCGTCTCACCCTGAGCAGCGTGAGGTAGCGCCGGTTATCCACCGTGTGCTGAGCAGCAG